>CEVA01243653.1_pt1 | contig 47780 bp, 37 predicted proteins | sample 361521 | NCBI WGS metagenome assembly CEVA01 (sample SAMEA2622823, study PRJEB7988) | marine metagenome | isolation source: saline water (ENVO:00002010), including | reverse complement strand
GACAAAAGCCAAGGCGACAAAAGCCAAGGCGACAAAAGCCAAGGCAACAAAAGCCAAGGCAACAAAAGCTAAATAAACCATGCCTAACCTTTCAGAGGTTATATCTTTTTGTACAAGAAAGGGTTTCATAAACCAAAGTAGTGAAATTTACGGCGGTTTGTCAGGTTGTTATGACTATGGTCCAAATGGGGCTCAATTAAAAAGAAGAATTGAGAATATTTGGTGGAATGAAAATGTTGAAAATCAAGAAAATATAATTGGCTTTGATTCTTCAATATTGATGAGAAATGAAGTCTGGCAAGCTAGTGGGCATGTTTCTGGCTTTCATGACCCTATGGTTGATTGCAAAAGTTGTAAATCAAGATATAGAGAAGATCAGATTGACATAAATCAAAATTGTCCTGATTGCGGAGAGAAGAATTGGACTGATATTCGTCAATTCAATCTTATGCTTTCTACAAAAATTGGAGCAATGGAAGATTCTGCAAAACAGGTTTATTTAAGGCCAGAAACAGCTCAAGGTATTTTTGTTAATGCTATTAATGTTGCAAGAAACTCAAGAATGAATGCTCCTTTTGGGATAGCTCAAATTGGTAAATCTTTTAGAAATGAAATAACTCCTAGAAATTTTCTTTTTAGGGTTCGTGAATTTACTCAAATGGAAATTGAATTTTTTTGCCATCCTGATGATGCTCCTGATTTTTTTGAAGAATGGTGTTCAAGAAGGATGTCCTTCTACACTGAATCTTTAGGTATGGATAGTGCAAAATTGCATTTCAGAGATCATGGAAAGGAAGAGCTTGCTCACTATGCTGCTTCGTGCAGGGATGTTGAATATGATTTCCCTTTTGGTTTAAAAGAGTTAGAAGGTATAGCAAATAGAGGTTCTTTTGATCTGGAGCAACATATGAAGCATAGTAAAAAGAATTTAACTCTTTCAGATCCTCAAAAAGGTAAATTTGTACCATCTGTAATTGAATCTTCAGCGGGGGTCGACAGAACATTATTAGCAGTTATTTGTGATTCTCTTGATGTTTCAGATCCAAATCATATTATCCTTAAAATCAATCCAAAGCTTGCAAATATTCAGGTTGCTATACTTCCATTAGTTAAGAAAGATGGAATGCCTGAAAAAGCCATTGAAATTAAAGATAGGCTACATAGCTCATACAGGAAAAAAATCGAAATCTCAGGCTCGATTGGAAAGCGATATTATAGAGAGGATGAAATCGGGACACCCATATGTATTACTGTTGATGGCGATACAAATAATGACGATTCTGTAACTGTTAGGTATAGAGATACTGGAAAGCAAGACAGAATCAAAATTGATTCCCTTAATGAGTTGTTAGAAAAAGTTTTTAAATAGTAGAATTGAAGTTTAGGTTCTAAAAAAAAGGAGATTTTAAAAATGGAAATCATAAATAACTATGTAGATAATGTACCTGCTTATGCCCTTTATATTGGTATTTTTGCAATTTGTTTTGCTTTATCTCAGTCTAAAAAAGTTAAATCAGTAAAAGTTGATAATAAAAAAATGGAAGAAATCGCTGGTCATATAAGAGATGGCGCAATGATGTTCCTAAAAAGAGAATATAGCTTGCTTATTTGGTTTGTTTTAATTGTTGGTGCAAGCTTGGCGTTTATATACAATGGTCTGAATGAAGGTGACTGGAAAATTGTCATTCCTTTTGTTTTTGGTGCTTTTTGTTCTGCGATAGCTGGTTATTTAGGTATGAGAGTTGCTACTGACGCTAATTACAGGACAGCTTATTCTGCTCAAAAGGGTTTAAATAAAGCTCTTTCAGTTGCTTTTTCTGGTGGATCTGTTATGGGGATGAATGTTGTTGGTATAGCATTATTTGGAATTGCAGTTCTTTACGGCTGGCTCAAAGGCGTTTATTCAGGTGATATACAGCAAGCTGTAAATATATTAATTGGCTTTTCGTTAGGGGCTTCTTCAATTGCTTTATTTGCAAGAGTTGGCGGTGGGATTTATACAAAAGCTGCTGATGTAGGTGCTGATTTGGTTGGAAAGGTTGAAATGGATATCCCAGAAGATGATCCTAGAAACCCTGCAACTATTGCCGACAATGTTGGAGACAATGTTGGAGATGTTGCTGGAATGGGAGCCGATCTTTTTGAATCTTATGTAGGTGCGATCATAGGTGCTATGATTCTTGCTTTTGGTATTCAAAATTACACTTTAGGTCATGTCATGCTGCCATTGGCATTTGCTTCAATAGGTATTATTTGTAGCGTTATTGGAACATTCATGGTTAAAACAGAAGAGGGTGGAAATCCTCAACATGCTTTAGATAAAGGTTCCATGACTGCCGGTATTTTATTTATTGCTAGCTCTTACTTTTTAACACATAAATGGATTCCAACAAATGATGGTCAAAATATATTTTGGACAGTTGTTTCTGGTTTAGCCGTAGGTATAGCTGTTGGAAAATTAACTGAGTATTACACAAGTGATGAAACAAAACCTTCCCAAGGAATTGCAAAAGATTCTTTAACCGGAAGTGCAACAAATATAATCTCAGGTTTATCTGTTGGTATGGTTAGTACAGCATATCCAGTGATTGCAATATGCGCAGGAATAATAACAGCTAATTCATTGATGGGATTATATGGAATTGCTATAGCTGCTGTTGGTATGCTTGCAACACTTGGTATCCAACTAGCTGTAGATGCTTATGGGCCTATAGCTGATAATGCTGGAGGTATAGCAGAAATGGCTGGTTTACCAAAAGAGGTTAGAGAAAGAACTGACAAATTAGATGCTGTTGGAAACACGACTGCTGCTGTAGGGAAAGGTTTTGCGATAGGTTCTGCTGCATTGACAAGTTTAGCATTGTTCGCAGGCTTTATGGCTGCTGCAAAATTGAATGTTTTGGATGTTGCAAACCCACAAACATTAGCAGGAATGCTTCTTGGTGGAATGTTGCCATTTTTGTTTTCCTCAATGGCTATGACAGCTGTGGGTAAAGCTGCATACGACATGGTAGAAGAGGTTAGAAGACAATTTAAAGAAATTCCAGGGTTGCTAAAAGGAGAAGCTCAAGCAGATTATGCTAGTTGTGTTGATATTTCAACACAAGGAGCTTTAAGGCAAATGGTTGCCCCAGGCTTGCTTGCTATATTGTCTCCAATTCTTGTTGGAAAACTTGGAGGAGCTGAAATGTTAGGAGGATTACTTGCTGGTTCTTTAACCAGTGGTGTGATGATGGCTATATTTATGGCTAATTCAGGTGGAGCTTGGGATAATGCAAAAAAATATATAGAAAAAGGTGCACATGGAGGAAAAGGTTCAGAAGCTCACAAGGCTGCTGTTGTCGGTGATACCGTTGGAGATCCCTTTAAGGATACTGCGGGTCCAAGTTTGAATATTTTATTGAAGTTAATGGCAGTTGTAAGTTTGGTTATAGCTCCTTTTATTGGTTGATTTGAGAGGTTTAGTAAGTTCTAAAGATTTAGATAAGGATAAATTAGATTTTTTATTTTCTTTGGCTTTACACCTAAAGAATACTGGTAAAAACAAATTGTTACGGGGTTTGAAATCCGATCATTCTGTTGGTACTGTAGCATTGATATTTCAAGAACCGTCAACAAGAACAAAAACATCTTTTAATGAAGCGATTTTTGCATTGGGTGGCAGGGCAATTGATTTCAATATTAAAAACTCTTCTTTGACCAAAGGTGAATCTTTAGAAGAAACTGTCTTGAATTTAAACTCTTTAGAATTGGATGGTATTGTTCTAAGATCATCTCAAGAATCTTTGCCATCTAAGCTTAAAGCTTTAAACGATATCGACATGTGGATAGTTAATGCAGGAGATGGTAAAGGTGAACATCCAACACAAGTGGTTGGAGATACTTTCTGTTTAATGAATTCAATAGGTTTAAATGGTAAGAAAATAACAATTATTGGGGATGTTGAGCATAGCAGAGTAGCTCATTCTTTGATTAACTTATGGCCATCTTTAGGTGTTGATTTGTCTTTATTGCCAACATCAAATTATGAAAGCAAATTAAATTCTTTTAAAACTCTTCAGGAGGCACAAAATCATTCTGATGTTTTATATGTTTTGAGACCTCAGTCTGAAAGATGGGATCCTGGAGATTCTGAAATTTTAAAATCTTATTCTGATATTACAGTAAAGTCTTTAAATGAAAATCAGTATCTGATGGCTCCAGGTCCTGTTATGCCTGGTGTTGATATATCTTCAGATCTTTTGAAGCATGAAAGATCCTTGATTTTTGATCAGGTAAATTGGGGCTTGTATGGAAGAGCGGCAATAATAAAATACCTAAGCGAAGGAGGGCATTTTGGATAAAGCTTTTTTAACACTTGATGATGGTTCTGTTTATGAAGGTTTAGCCATAGGTAAAAAAGGAACTGTTTTAGGTGAAATCGTATTTACAACTAATATGACTGGTTATCAAGAGGTTTTGACTGATCCTTCGTATGCTGGTCAGATTGTCACTTTTACATATCCTATGATTGGTAATTATGGAGTGTCAGAAGAGTTTAACGAATCTGACTGCAAAGCTGCCAAAGGTTTGATAATCAAAGAATTTCATGGCTTGGAAACTGAAAAAAGAGAAGGTTTAGATAAGTGGCTAAAAGACAAAAACATCACAGGTATATCTGAAATAGATACAAGATCTTTAACTCAAAAAATAAGATCAAAAGGTGTTGTTCCTGGTGGAATCTCATCAATTCAAGATGGTGATAAGCTTTTGAGCCTTGTAAAAGATTCACCACCTATTGAAAGTTTAAATTTGGTTCATGATGTTAGCACTAAAAAGAAGATTGTGCACAAGGGTAAAGGTCCTACTGTGGCTCTTTTGGATCTTGGAGTTAAAAAATCAATTATTAATTATCTTTTAGATGAAGGTTTTAATGTTGTTCAGTATCCTTATTCAACATCAGCAGAGGATATTCTTAATGATAATCCTGACGGAATTGTTGTGAGTCCCGGTCCAGGTGACCCAAAGGCAATTGGGAGTATTTTAAAAACCGTAAAGATTCTTGCCGAGTCAAAACCTTATTTAGGAATTTGTTTAGGGCATCAGCTTCTTGCTTTAGCTTTTGGAGGAAACACATTTAAGTTAAAATTTGGTCATAGAGGTGGAAATCATCCTGTCTGTGAGAGTGCAACTGGTAAGGCTGTTATAACAACTCAAAACCATGGATATTCTGTTGATCCAGACAGCTTGAAAGACACTGATCTTTATGTAACACATACAGCTTTAAATGATAATACTGTTGAGGGAATAGCTCATAAAAATCTACCAGCAATGGCAATTCAATTTCATCCTGAAGCAAGTCCGGGACCGTTGGATAGCTTGGATATTTTTTCTAAATTCAGAAAGATGATTGGCTAGTTGTTTGTAAATTTATCCATTTTTGTAGTTTTTTAAGATTTTTACCCCTATGGGACACAGTGTCTTTTTGCTCAGGAGAAACATTGCCAAAACTTTTGTTTAGGGATTTGCTGAAAAATATAGGATCATAGCCAAAGCCTTTATTTCCGCAAGGTTTTTTTAATATTGAACCTTCGCATGTTGATCTCCAAATAATGTTTGGTTCCCCATGCTGCACTATCGCGAAGACAGAAACATATCTAGCTGCTCGCTTGCATTCTGGAACATCCTTCAGCTCTTTAAGCATTTTTAGATTTGCTTCTTTATCATTTTTTGCATATCTTGCAGAATGTACCCCAGGTTTTCCATTCATAGCATCAACTTCTATTCCAGCGTCTTCCGCAACAATTACAAATGAATGGTCAATTTTATCTTGCCAATAATTTGCTTTAATAAGCGCATTTTCTTCAAATGTTTTTCCATTTTCTTCAGGAATATCTTTCAAATCTAAATCACTCAAAGAGAAAATTTTACAATTTTTAATGAACCTTTGAAATTCTTCTGTTTTACCTTTTGAATGTGTTGCGAAAAGTATTTTTTTCAATCTAGTTTTCTTTCAGTATGAAGATTTTATCTTTTTCTTTAAGTTTGAATTCAGGAGATGGGTTGAGATGTGTTTTGCCCTTTCTTCTTATGGCAAGAATTATTCCTTTTTCTTTTTCTCTTATATTGCTTTCGAATATTGTTTTATTGTTAAGGTAATTTGAACCAACTTCTAATTCATGTATTGGATTTTTGGAACTTGAATTAGTGATTATCTCTAAGAAATCGTGTTTTTCTGGATTTTTAACAGCTCTTGCTAACCATGGTCCGATAAGCTCAAATGGAGATATAACCTTGTTTGCACCAGCTTGATTAAGCCTTGCAACAGCATCTTTTGAAAAAGCTCTAGCAACTATCGATATTTTTGGGGATAGGTTCCTTGCTGCAAGTGTTAGGAAAACATTTTCTGAATCAGATCCAAGGCATGCTATTAACCCACTAGCTTTTTCCACACCTGCCTTAATTAAAACTTCATCAATTGTTGCATCACCTAAAACATATAGAGTGTTTTGGTTTTCGAGACTCTCTACTGTTTTTTGATCTTTTTCAACAATGACAAATTTTTTATTTGATTTTTGGAGCTCGTCCATCACTTTTGAACCCATTCTTCCTAGTCCGCATATTATGACGTGTTTGGATGTTTTTTTTATTGTTTGTTCCATTTTTCCTCTCCTGTAGATTTTCTGAAAATGTCCATCTGAAATTGCTTTTGTCGTCTCTATAACAACAAGTGAAAAAACAGAAAGACCACTCATTATCAAAAGCATTCCTATGAGTTTTCCTGGGTTTGTTTCAGGTCCAGCAACATTGCCGACAGTGCTTATCGTTGTTACAGTTAGGTAAAGTGCATCTGCTGTTTCTAGTCCCTCCCACTTTTTGAAAGCTTCAGTTCCAATGAATATTATTAAAAGAAGAGCTCCTAGAAGTTTGCTTATTTTTTTTCTATTCATTCTTTAAGCCCCTTCTTCCTCCTGCTTCTTTTAATAAAGGTTTCCACCAGTCTTGATTTTCAATATACCATTTAACCGTATCTTCAATACCTTGTAAAAAATCAATTTTTGGCTTCCAGCCTAGATTTGTTTTTATTTTTTTATCATTAACTTCGTATCTCCAGTCATGACCGGGTCTGTCTTTTACAAATTGAATATTCTTTTCATCTTTTTCTAAAAGATATAATACTTTTTTTGCTATTTCCAAGTTTCTTTTCGGAGAATCTCCTCCAATGTTGTAAATCTCTCCAGCAGATCCGTTTTGCCAAATTTTTTCTATAGCTTCTACGTGATCATCAACATGAATCCAATCTCTAATATTTTTTCCATCTCCATATATAGGTACCTTTTCATTGTTTAATATTTTTTTGATAAGTACAGGTATTAATTTTTCCGGATATTGATATGGGCCATAATTGTTTGAGCATCGAGTAATGCATACATGCATTCCAAATGTTTCATGATATGAAAGACAAAGAAGATCTGATGATGCTTTTGATGCAGAGTAGGGCGATCTTGGTTGAAGTTTGTCGTTTTCTGTACTAGCTTTATCTGATTCTGAAAGAGATCCATAGACTTCATCAGTGCTTATTGCAATAAATTTAGCAACATTATTTCTTTTTGACTCTTCAAGAAGACAATGTGTTCCAAGTATGTTTGTTTTTATGAATTCATCAGAATTGTCTATAGATCTATCAACATGAGATTCAGCAGCGAAATGAATAACAGAATCAATATTTTTAAAAATTTTTTTTAATTTTTTTTTATCCCTTATGTCGCCATGTATGAATCTGTAATTATTGAACTTTTTTATTTTTTCAACATTTTTTTTGTTTCCGGCATATGTTAATAAGTCTAGGTTTATAAAGTTTGTATTTTTGTATTTTGGTACAAATTTTCTTAAAAAAGCACTGCCGATAAAGCCGCAACCGCCGGTAATCAGAACATTTTTATGCATTTTTAATAGCGATATTCTTCTGATTTGTATGGACCTTCAATCGGAACTTGTATATACTCTCCTTGAATTTCAGTTAGTTCTGTGAGATTTGCATTAAAGTGTTTCATATGTAGTCGTGCAACTTTTTCATCTAATTTTTTGCTTAATGTTGTTACTTCTATTTTATGCTTATTGTTAAATAAGTCAATTTGAGCTAAAACCTGATTGGCAAATGAGCATGACATAACTAACGAGGGATGCCCTGTAGCACAAGACAGATTAACAAGCCTTCCTTCAGCGAGTATTATTATTGAAGTTTTTTCTTCTTCAAAGCTCCACAGGTGAACATTTTCTTTTATTTCTTCTTTTTTTGCCTTTTTTTCTTTTAGCATTTTTTCAAGTCCAGCCATATCTATTTCATTGTCAAAATGACCTATATTGCAGACTATTGAATTGGTTTTCATTTTTCTCATATGTTCAACATTGATAATATCCTTGTTACCTGTAGCTGTTACAAATATATCGAAATTTTCTTTTACAGCTTCTTCAACAGTCATTACTCTTAGGCCCTTCATACAGGCTTGTAGTGCACATATTGGATCTATTTCAGCAACTGCAACAATAGCATTTTGACCTAATAATGATTCACATGAACCTTTTCCAACATCGCCATATCCACAAACAAGAGCTTTTTTTCCGCTTATTAAATTATCCGTTGCTCTGTTTAATGAATCAACTAGTGAGTGCCTACATCCGTATATATTGTCAAATTTACTTTTAGTTACCGAATCATTCACATTAATTGCGGGGAACAGGAGGGTTCCAGAATTATGCATTTGATTCAATCTTAAAACACCCGTAGTTGTTTCCTCACTGACTCCTTTAATTGATTTTGAAATTTGATGCCAATATTTATTACCATATTCATTATGAACTTTTTTAAGTAAATCATTTATTGTTTTTTGATCTAGGCTGGTCTCATTTTCAAGTTTTCCATTTTTCTCAAATTCAACTCCTTGATGTATTAGCAGTGTTACATCCCCTCCATCATCAACAATAAGATCAGGACCTTTTCCTTGCCAGTTTAATGATTGGAATACACACCACCAATATTCTTCTAAAGTCTCACCCTTCCATGCAAATACAGGGATATTTTTTGAGGCAATATATGAAGCTGCATGATCTTGTGTTGAAAAAATATTGCATGAAGACCATCTTATATCAGCTCCTAAATCAACTAGCGTTTCAATAAGTATCGCTGTTTGAACTGTCATATGTAAACAACCTGTTATACGTGCTCCCTTAAGGGGTTGTTTTTTTTTGTACTCTTTTGAAAGTTCTGTCAATCCAGGCATTTCTCTTTTTGAGATTCTTATATCTTTCTCTCCAAGCTTAATCATCTCTTCGCAATCTGAAGCAATAAGGTTTCCTATATTAGCTTTAATAGATTGTTTAATTATGTTTTTATTGCAATTTATTTTCTTCATTTTTGATCTAGCCATCCTTTTTTTAGATATAAATTGTATTCAATTTCTATTTTTAATTGAGTGATTGGGCCATGTCCAGGCAGCAAATCATATCCCTTGGGAGTCTTGTCTAAAAATTTTTTTAAAGATTTCTTCATTTGCTTCTCGTTACCTCCAGGAAGATCCATTCTCCCTATAGAGTTTTGAAAAATTAAGTCTCCACATATAACATAGCCATCTCCAGTAAATGTCAGATGTCCAGGACAATGACCAGGGGTCTCTAAAACTTGTAAAGTTTTTTTTGTTGAAATTTGAATTTGATTTAAATTAATTTTTTTTATATTTTTTGGAATAGGTAGATTGAATAATCCAAACATTTTTCCTGAATCAGGATTGATAAGGTTGAAGTCTTTTTCGTGAAGGTGAATATCACATTCAAAAAAATCTTGTATTTTTTTTGAACCAATCCAATGATCTAAATGCCCATGTGTTAAATATATATCTTTTATTCTTAGTCCTTCTTCTTTTGCTTTGTTGATTATTTCGTCTGGATTACCACTTGGATCAAAAACAATAGCTTCTTTTTTGTTTTCAATGGTTAGAAGATAAGTGTTTGTCCCAAAGGGAGGTTGTTCAAATTTTCTTATTGTTATATCTTTGTATTTTTTCATTTTTATAATTCGAAAGAGTAGATAACTGGACCATCTACAGTATTTTCTATTTGCATGTGTTCACCAAAGAAGCCTGTGAAAACTTTGAATTTTTCGTTTTTTAGCTTTTCGCAAACGTTTCTGAAAATGGTATTTGCCTTAACGCCTTTCATGGAGTTTGAAAAATCTGGTATTTTTCCTTTCTTGATTTCTCCAGCAAGTGTGAAATTTGGAACAACAAGAATGTTTGTGTTTTTCTTAGGGCTTATTTTTATTTTATTTTCATGATCATTAAATATTGCTGTTTTTTTTACGAGCTTGGAAAGTTTTATACTTTTCTCATTTGTGTCATTTTTTTCTATGCCTAATATAAGAATGAGACCTTTTGAAAATGAATGATTTTTTTTATTTGCTGTTATTTTTATATTTTTTGCTCTCATGAGTATACATTTCATTATGAAACAGACCTTCTTGCCTCTATTACACACTCAGCTTTTCTTAGATTTTTTAATACGTTGTTTAACACAGATAAATTTTCTACTTCTATCATGCATTTTACATAACCAACTTCAGGTTTAATTGGTTTAACTTCTGTAACAGAATTCAATATGTTTATATTTAGCTTTTTTAACGTTTGTAAAACTTCAAAAAGCGAACCTTTTCTATTTAGCAAGGTCAGTATTATTTCAGACTGATATATATATTTTTCTTTTTTGTTCCATTTCACCTTTATGTGTTCTGTTAATTTTTGATTTAATTTTCTTTGGATGATTAAATTTTGATTTTTTAAAATTCCAATAATGTTGTCGCCTGGTATTGGTCTTGTTTTTTCACATATTGATATTTTTTTGTATTTTATTTTTTTAAATATAAATCTTTTTTCATTTAATGTAGGATCTTTTTTGCGTGTTGGGATTTTGCCTTTTTTTATTTTTTCATGCTTTTCGGAAAGGAGTTTTTCCAATAATTCTTCTGGATCTATAGCCTCAACTCCAATCTTGTAAAAAAGATCATTTTTGTCTTGGATCAAAAGATCATTAAAAATTTTACTATCTTTTAAGTTATCTCTATTTGTGAGGTGCAGATGATACAGGCCTTTTTCTTTGATTATTTCATTTAGTTTCATTTTCCCAGATTTTTCAATCATTGTCTTATTGATTTTTTTAAGATGATTTTTAATCTCTCTTTTTGCTTGAGATGTAATTGTTTTGAATATCCAATTTGGCTTAATTGAAGTTTTTGAATTTTTAATTATTTCAACTTCATCTCCAATTTTTAATTTTTTATGAAGCTTTTCTATTTTTCCGTTGATTTTTATTTTTTTTGTTTTGGATCCCAACTCTGAATGAACTGCAAAAGCAAAATCTAAGGCAGTTGAATTTTTTGGAAGACTGATTTTGTCACCTTTTGGAGTGTATACAAATATTCTTTCCTGAAAGAAATTATTTTTTAACTCATCAACAAAACCTTTAGTTTCGTCTTTTTTTATTCCAAATTTGAAATTGACCCTTGCTTTTTGCATCTTGTTCAGATTTTTTTCTATAGATGGATTCATTGCATCTTTTTTATATATCCAATGTGCAGCTTCACCCCATTCGCAGATTTCATTCATTTCTGTTGTTCTTATTTGAACTTCAATGAAAGGCATTATCTTTGTTGTTATCACAGTATGTATTGATCTGTAGCCATTATTTTTTGGCGCAGCTATATAGTCGTGAAAAAAACCTTGCAGTGGTTCATATTGAGAATGTACTGATCCTAAAATTTTATAGCAGTCATTTTTTGTTTTGGCAATTATTCTTATTGCGTAAATATCTCTAATTTCTTCAAAATTTAAGTTTTGTTCAATTTTTTTTCTCCATATGCTATGGATACTTTTTTTTCGATTTTTTATTTTGAATTCACATTTTGGAAAATCTTTTTTAATTTTATTTTGTATTTTTTTTGAAACAACAGAAAGAGCTCTTTTTTTCCTAGGGGCTATATTTTTAATTGTTTTGTAAGTTTCATCGTATTCTTCTTGATTTAATATTTTAAATATCTGATCATCAAGTGATTGTTTTAAGTTGTTTAATCCAAATCTAGAAGAAAGAGGGGAGTAAAAATTAGAACTTTCTCTAACTATTCTTTCGATTCTTTTTGGTTCTTTTATCCCATCTAATGTGCTTAAGTTGTGTATCCTGTCAGAAATTTTAATCATTAATGTTCTTGGGTCAGAAAATGTTAATAAAAATATTTTTTTCAGATTTTCTTCTCTTAATGTTGAAGATTCATTGATTATGTTTGTCATTTTTGTAACATTGTTAACCAGCATTGAAGTTGGTTCACCAAAATAAGAATTTATTTGACTTCTTGTTATCTTGGTGTCTTCTAAAACATCATGCAGAAGGGCAGCGCATACGGTTTCATTATCAACATAAACTTCTTCGGTCATTATTTTTGCAACAGCTAAAGGATGACTGATGTAATTGTCACCATTTTCTCTTTTTTGATCCCTGTGTGCAAAAAGAGATAAACTGAATGCGTCTTTCAATAATGGCGTGTTTACTTTTTTTGGATATTTTTTATTAATTTTCTTCAGCCAATTTGAAAAGTCTTTTTTCTCTTTTGAAAAGTCTTTACTTTTTATTTTCGGTATTGGGAATATTTTTTCATCATTCATGAATTTTAGGTTTTTTGAAAGCCGAACCAAAAGGTTCGTATTCTTTTATGATATTTAAAGCTTCCTCTAATGGAAGACCATTTAAATCTATGCTTTGGTAAATCTCTTTATTAAATTTTATTTTTAAACTTTCTATAATTTTTTTTGCTTCCTTGTAGTCAGACTCCTTTATTGTTAAGCCAAATGCTTGCGGATGTCCGCCTATGTCTATTGCAATTTCACCTAAAGCCTCAATGACTAAATCTCTTATTTCACATCCATCAGGACTTCGTGCGGAGCCTCTTAGGCATCCATCGTTTGATTTTGCAAAAATTACAGAAGGTAAATTTTCTTTAAAAGATATCCTGCTTGCAATTTGACTAACGTACATTGCTGAAAAGCCTTCTTTGTAAAAAACGTTTATGCAGTCTTTTTTTAAAGATTGCCCCTCCATCAGGGAGGTCATTTTTTTTGCTTCATTTATTCGTTTTGAATTATATTTTTTGATTTTTTCAACTATGCTGATTGCTTTTTTTTCATCCTTGCAGAATATTGATTCAACTGTTGTATAAGGGTCATCATATCTAGGACAAGAATTTAAAGGAGAGACAGCTTTTTTTCTTATATTATGGAAATTTTTTCCGATATCGTTTTTATTTTCTGAATGTAATATTTTAAATACTGGAAGATCTGTTTTGAACCATTCTTGGATTCCACATATGACTATTGCTCTATTGTCCTCCCTTAATTGAACATGATCTGCTATCGTTGCAAGCATGCATCCAATAAGATGGTTTTTGATCTTGGTTTTATCTTGTTTTATTTTTTGCAACTCTAATGATATTCGAAAAGCTAATCCAGCTGCACAGTAGTATTTAAAATGCTCTCCTTCAAAAGTACAGTTTACACATTGTTCTTTGATTCCGAATTGATAAGGGTGATGATCTATTGTCCATAAATCTACATTTTTTTTTGCAAGCTGATCAACTGCTTCTTTGTCCCTTACGGAACAATCTATTGTTATTACGATGTCAATATTTTTTAAATTTCCTTTTATATGTTTCATCCTGATTCCAGGTCCATCATTATGATGATGTTTAGCAAATATTACCTTTGCATTGCATCCAATGTTTTGAATTGAGTCTAAAAGTATTGCTGCACTCATGCAGCCATCAAGATCATTATCACCAAAAATAAGTATATTTTCTTTTTTCTGAGAGGCTTTCACCATTCTTTGGACGAATTTTTTTGTATTTGGTGGAATTTTTTTTGTTAATGTTGAAAGGGAAGGAACTCTTGTTTGTTCATCTTCTTCTTCTTTTATATTCCAATATTTTAGTAATTTTTTTCTGAATTCTTGCTGTTTTTTAGACATTCATTTTTGTTTCGAATTTACATAAGGTGTTGCAATAAAGATTGAAGAATATGTTCCTGCTATAAATCCAACTATCAAAGCCGTTGTGAAGGGTTTAAGCGTGGCTCCTCCAAATATTTGTATAGCCATTATTGCAAGAAGTGTTGTTGTAGTGGTGTTTATTGTTCTTGAAAGCGTTTGCCAGAGGCTTGTTTCACATATTTTAGAAAATTTCTCATTTTTGAGTTTATTCATGTTTTCTCTTATCCTGTCAAAAACAACTATAGTATCATTGATTGAATAACCAAGAATTGTCAGAATTGCTGCCACGAATGGCAAGCCTATTTCAACTTTGAATATTGCAAAATAACTCAGAACAAAAAGTATATCGTGAACAAGTGCTACTAATGCTCCTTGTGCAAAGATGAAACTAAATCTGATGCTGATGTAAAGCAAGATAACCAACATTCCTATAAATGTTGCTAGGTAAGCACGCTTTGCAAGCTCTTGAGAAAATAAAGGCCCTATTCTTTCTGAAGAAACATCTTCGTCCTTGTTGAAATTTTTGTATTTTGATTCTAGTAAAAGATAAATTTCATCAGGGTTTGATATAAATTCAGTTCTTATAATGTAAACATCGCCGCTTTTTTGGATTTGAGGGTTTTTGGTAAGGCTCTCAGAAAGTAATTCTCGTAATTCTGTAGTGGACGATTCTTCCCCTAGGTTAACCTCAAAAACGCTTCCTCCCGTAAATTCAATACCTAGATTTAAAGGCAGAGAGGATATTGTCCCATCTGCTTTTTCCATTTTGAATGTCTTTGTGTTTTGGATCATTGAAAATATACCCATGGTTAAAATTAACAAACTTACCCAAACTGTAATTTTGCTCATTTTTAAAAAATTTAGTTCTTTATTCATTATTTTCCCATGTCTCCATAATGGCTCTAGTTACAACCAGGGCAGCAAAAACAGAAACCATTATGCCTATTAAAAGGGTTACTGCAAAACCTCTAACAGGTCCAGTTGCAAGAGCGTACAGCACAAGACCAATTAGGAATGTTGTGACATTTGCATCAGTTATTACTGATAATGCATTTGAAAAACCTTCCTCTAGTGCCAAAAGTCCACTTTTTCCAGATCTCTCCTCTTCTTTTATTCTTTCAAAAATAATAACATTTGCATCAACAGCCATTCCTATTGAAAGAATTAAACCTGCTATTCCCGGAAGTGTTAAAGTTATATTGAGGCTGCTAAATAAGCTAAAAAGAATACTTGAAAATATTACTAAAGAGAAGACTGCAGCAACACCTCTTCTTTTGTAGCATCCAAGCATATATATGGCAACAAGGATGAGACCTATCCATGCTGCTTTGATGCTTTTTTCTAAAGAGTCTTTGCCTAAGGCAGCTCCAACAGAAGAAAGTTTTAATATGTCTATATCTGCATCCAGCCTTCCAGCATTCAAAAGCAAGGCAAGTTCGTTTGCTTCTTCTATACTGAAGCTTCCACTGATGCTTCCATTGCCAAAAATTGCAGAATTGATTATTGGACTTGACACAACATTAGCATCAAGAACTATTGTTAAATATTGAGATATATGTGAAGCTGTGTGTCTTGCAAAAGCATTTGACCCTGATTCACTAAGTTCAAAATCAACTTGCCAACCACCATTTGGGTTTGGTGAAACTGTTGCTCTTTTAAGGTCTCCACCTTCTATAACAACTTGATCTTTAGTGTATACAAGATCGCAATTTTCATAACTTTGACCATCGTTTCTGCAGGCTTTTGATCCTGCTAGATATGACACAAAACCGGTATCAACCAACTCGAGATGAGCAGATTGCTCTATAAGTCTTCGCACTCTTTCCGGGCTTTCCCCAGATGAAGATGGAACCTGTATATTTATCCTGTCTTCGGATACTTGCTGTACTGATATTGATAAAACTCCTTGTGGGTCTAGTCTTTTCGACATGACATCAACTACACCAGGAACAATTTCATCCAGATTTTCTTCAGGTGGAGGTATTACTTTTATCAATATGTCCACACCTCCAGATAAATCCAAACCTAAGCTAAGAGGGTTTTTGTTATCTGCAATTTTTAAAATAGGAGCAATGCTGAATACTGAAATAACACCTATTATCCAAATCCATCTTTTTATAAGCAATGACATAAGATAGAAATTGTAAAATAAAATTCCGCATTAACGAACATTTAAACATCTAGAGCTTTTAAAACATCTTCACTGTGCAAAACCCCAACAATTTTCATTTCTTCTAGGTTATTTACTACGGGGAGATGTGATATGTTGATTCCGGATACGCGCATTTTATGAGCTGTGTCAATTACAAGATCATTTTCTTTTATTATTAATATTTCCTCTATAGAAGATTTCCATCTTCCAACTTTATCGTTTAGGTGTTCTTTGTTTATCTTCCCATGCAAATCTGCTTCAAGAGCATGTAAAACATTTGCTCTTGTTATTATTCCATTCAGTCTCTCATTTTTTAAAACAGGAAAATATGTTTGTTTTTTCGTTCTTGTTAAATACAAAACATCTTTTATTTTTTGATCTGAATTAACAGTTTCAGGCTTTTTTTCCATTATTTCTTTAATGGTTTTTTGATTTTTTTTATTTGTTTTTTTTGAAAGAAGATCGATTAAAGGTGATTCGTAAAGGTTTCTTACGTTGAAAAAATCTCTTACAAGTATAGCTGCAACTACACAGATAGTTACCGGGATAAAAACATCACTACTATCTGTCATCTCCCATGTGAGTATTATTAAGGCAAGAGGGGCATGTGTTATTGATGCACAAAGAGCTGCTGCGCCAGCGATAGCAAGAGACGCGCTTATGTATGAAAATTTTGCACCAAAAATTAAGCCAAGCGCAATCCCTATTGAAAATATTGGTCCAAAATGGCCTCCAGCCCAGCCAGAATTAATACAAAGAATTGTTATTAACGCTTTCCCTAGTGCATAAACAAGCATTTCATTGATGGTTGAGTTTGATTGGATCATTGATGAAGCTTGTTCGTAACCTCCTCCTGTTAAATCCGGAAGATAGATTAGTAAGGCAAAAATTCCGAAACCAGCAATCAATGGGGAGAATTTTTTTTCATATAATTTTTTTGAAGCTATATTTGAAGCGTGCGAATACAGTGCTCCAAACATACCACTTAAGATACCTAGAATTGCAAATATGTATAAATCTTTTCCTGCCACATGGGTCCATGTATTTATGTCTATCACAGGGTCTAATCCATAACTTTTAACAATCAGGCTAGCGCTTAGCGAGGCAACAATCATAGGAGCAAGAGAAACATGCACCTCTTCAGCTAAAAGTTCTATTGCAAATAATATACCTGCAATAGGGGCTCCATACGTTGCAGCTATTGCTGCAGCTGCTGATGAAACAATAAGCCTAACTGTTTTTTTTGAGTTAAGGTGAAAGACTCTTCCAAGCCATGAGCCAAAACCACCTGAGCATTGTGCTATCATTGATTCTCTTCCAACAGATCCTTTTCCGATTATCGACAAAAGCGATAACCCAAGCTTTTTGAATGAGTTATTAAGGCTAAGATGGCCATGAGTTTTAAAAACAGCCTTAAGTATGCTTGAAAAACCTCTAGCACCCCAAAAGGCTGTATTTGCATAAATGGCGACAAATATAATTGAAACAAAAATAGGTATATAAATACTCAAGTCTGCAAAAGAAAAATTTCCAATTTTTTGACTGGATTCAAATAAGTACGTCCCAAAATTAGCTGCTTTTCTAAAGATGATTGAAAGATAGCCGGCAAACATTCCAAGCAGAGAAGAGAGCAAGAGTATAAACAGCTTGGACTCCTTAAAGGGTCTGAGCCTGCTTACTAAAACATTCTCTCTTAAGCTTTTTTTAACAGTTTTCAATTAATAAATGTTAGCATTAAGAGTTGAAATATGAGTAATAAAAGCCTTTCAAATGGACTTTTTAGCAACAATGCTAGTAAAGATTTATTTTTAAACAAAGATGAAAAAGGCTGGTATAGCTCTTTCCAGGATTTTAGATTGAGCGTTTTTTCAAAAATTTTATCTAGAAAATTTGATAAAAAAGTTTTAATCTCTCCTGTTTCAAGCAGAACTTCTGCTTTCCCTCATCAGATATCTACTTGTGAAACTGTTATCAACAGGATGAGCGGAAGAGCCATATTGGCTGATGAGGTTGGGTTGGGGAAAACGATTGAAGCCGGAATGATATTAACTGAGTATATCTTGCGAAAAGAGGCTAGTAATGTATTGATCGTTGTTCCATCTGGTTTAACAGAGCAATGGAAAGAAGAGCTTTTAGATAAATTCAATATAACCATTCCGGTTGTTGATGGGAGGGTTGGCTATTCGTTGAATGAATTTTTGAAAAATAATTCCATGGTTGTAACCTCTTTAGCTTACGCTAAGAGAGAAGGTTACAGGGATTCTTTTTTTGAAAAGCAATGGGATATTGTTATTGTTGATGAGGCTCATCATTTGAAAAATGTAAACACGATGAATTACAAGTTCGTTAAGTCTTTAAAAGCAAAAAAAATATTACTTTTAACTGCTACTCCTTTACAAAATTCACTTACTGAACTTTTCAATTTAGTAAATTTAGTTTCTCCTCACGCTATAAATATAGCGGAAATGGGCAAAAGGTTTGCTAAAAATTTTAATAAAAAAACCATTAATTCATTGAAGTCAATTTTAAAAAGCCTTATGGTTCGGTCAAGACGATCTGATATAAGAGGTGTTGATGAGCTTCCGCCAAGAAAAGCAGAAACGCTTGGTGTTTCGTTAAGTGAAGATTATTTGAAACTTTATGACAGGGTGAGCAGATATGCCATTAATGGATATAAGAAAAGTGTCACAAATAATAATTCTTCTTATATTTTTTATCTTATGACTCTTCAAAGAATGTTAACTAGCAGTAAAGGTTCTTTTGTTTCAAGTTTGAGAAAAAGAAAAACAAGATTGCTTGAGATTAAATCCAATTTAAATACTTTTAATCCAAAGGAAGTGTTGGACTTTTTGCCAATATCTAAGAAAAAAAATAACAAAAAAACGCTAGAGAAAGAATTGAATTTGGAGATTGATTCAATATCTGAAATATTGAAAGAATGTCAAAGCGTTTCTGATGTGAATAAAATGGATGTTTTGTTAAGGTTTTTAAGAAAGCTGTACAAAAAGGACAAAACATCCAAGATTTTAATTTTTACAGAATTTTTAAAAACCCAAGATACGATATGTGAAATTTTAAAAAAATCAGGTTTTGATGTTCAAATTTACAGAGGCGGAATGTCTGTTCATGAAAAAAATGAAATAATTGAAAATTTTCAAAAAGGTCAAATATTGGTAAGCACAGAGGCAGGAAGCGAGGGTCGTAATTTGCAATTTGCTAATGTTGTTGTTAATTATGACCTTCCATGGAACCCAATGAAAATTGAGCAAAGAATAGGAAGGGTGCATAGATTGGGACAGAAGAAAGAAGTTCTTATAGTAAATCTGATTGCTAAAAAAACGATAGAGGATCACTTGGTTAAAATTTTAGAAAAAAAATTAGATTTATTCAAAAATACTATTGGGGAGCTGGAAACAATTTTAGGCTATATGGCATCAGAGAACGATCCTGAATCAGTGGTGATGGAAGCTTTTGTTGATTCTTATGGTAGTAAAAGAAAATTAAAAAAATTAGACTCTTCATTGGATTCTTCAATAAAAAAAGTAGACAAATCATTAGAGTCATCGTTTGCAAAGAGTGGTATTGACTTGAGGCCAGAAAACTTAAACAATTTAGAAAATATAAAGTTTTTTAATGATGGTGAAATAGTTGAACTTGCTTTTTCTGAGTTTTTGGATAAATACAATTGCCTTAAGGACTCAGATGATTTTGAATTGAAGTTTTCAATACCTCACTTTTTAAAAGAAGGTTCATTGCGTTTCTTTCCAGAGTTAATCAGAGGAACTTTTTCAAAAGACATTGCACTGTCAAGAACTTGGATTGATTATCTAACAATTAACCATCCATTCTTAACCTCATCTATAAAAGATGTCACTGAGTCTCCTTTGTCATTTTCAGTTTTCAAAAGAAGCGATTTGAAAGAAATAGGTTTTGATACATTATCTAATTGCTGTGTGGCTTTTTTTTCAAAAATAAGATGGAGCTATAAGAAAGAGAATTTTGAGGATGTTTTTGTCATTCTGACAGATTCGAATGACTTTTTGATTCTCGATAAAATCCCTGATAGTTTATTATGGCCAGCTGAAATACCATGCAGAATTTCTGATGATTTTTCTCTTGAGCCATTTTTTAATAAAATAGATTCGATCGAAGATACTTTTTTAAGCAAAAAAAAGAATGCCTTTAAACACTTAGTTGAATTAGAGGATTTTAGATTCAATAATTTAAAGTCAAGAATTTCTGATGCAATTGATGATTACAAGATGGAATTTAATAAGATTCATATCAAAGTCATGAGCCTTTCTAAAAACCATGATTTAAACGAAGATCAAAAGAACGAATTAATTAAATTAAAAAAAGAAAGAACCAGCATATTGACTAAGAGTTCAAAATTAAAAAAGGATTTGGCAAAGCTTGAAAATGTAAGGAGCTCTAGAAGGGATTTTTCTGTTTCTGTTGATCTTGATGTTTTTGCGGTTTTGAAAATGCATATTATTTAATGTTTGATGTTGTTGTTGTAGGGATGGGTCCGAATGGGCTTTCGGTTTTGTATCAATTGAGCAAATATTCATTAAAGGTTGTAGGTCTTGATAAAGGTGATACTTGTAACCATATAAGAAGTTACCCTAAAGATATGATTTTCTTTTCAACTTCAGAGAAGTTAACTTTAGATGGATTTGAAATGAAGTCCAAGAATGGTTCTAATCCAACCCTGAAAGAAGCTTGTGATTATTATGAATCTTTTGCAGCTAGGCATAATTTAAATATTTTAAATTTTTCAGAAGTGGAAAGCGTTTCTGGCGAAGACAATGATTTTACTTTATCACTTAAAGATGGTCAAAAAATCCATGCAAGAAAAGTTGTTTTGACAACTGGGATATATTCAAATCCAAATTATTTAAACGTTCCTGGTGAGGATAGCTCCAATGTGAGTCACTATTTTTCAGGATCAAGCTTGATTAAAAATAAAAATGTATTAATAGTTGGCGCAGGCAATTCTGCAGTAGAGGCAGCTTTAGATTTGAGCAAAAATAACAATGTATTGTTAAGTTGCAGGCGGTCAAGTCCAAACCCTTCAAGAATTAAAAAATGGATATATCCTGATTTTTTGAATTCAATAAACTCAAAAAAAATAACTTTATTGGGTGATTCAAGGTTGACTTCATTAGAAAACTCCTATGCTTCATTCAAAGTTCAAAATTCATTAATTTTTAATTTTGATTTTGACCATTGTTTTTTGCTAACAGGATATAGGCCAGATAAAAAATTTCTAATAAACGGTTGTGGTTTAAGGTTGGAAGGAGATCTTCAGATTCCAAAACACAACATTAAAACTTATGAAACTGAATTAAAGGGCATTTATGTTGGTGGAGCTTTGGTTGAAGGCATGAACAACCATAGAGTTTTTATAGAAAATGGAAGACTGCACGGAAAGCCAATTGCAGAGGATATTTATGCAAAAATTTAATTTAAAAGATTTTTGGTTAAGTTTAGGGCTTGTTGCAATTCAACACTTCCCCTTTTTTTTCAACAGGTACCCATTAAATGGTGACGATCTTGAGTTTGGATTGGCCTTCACAAGGGTTTTTTATCAGCAGGTAGAAAGTTTTTCTTGGGGTGTAAGTTCTTTAAATGGTTCATTTCCATTGATTGCCGAAGGTCAAATTGGCTTCTTCCATCCTTTACGTTGGTTGGTTTACCTGTTGCCTCCATGGCCAGACTCAAGTGATGTTTTGGCTATCGCTGGCGAATATGTTTTTTTGTTAATTCTTGCAAATTTAATCATGTGCTATGGAATGATGAGCCTTTTGCGTTTGAAAGGTTGCAGAGGTTGGGCTGTTTGGATTCCAACTTTAATTTTTTGCAATTATGGATTTCACCAATCGCAATCTACAAATATTAATTTGGTTTTATCTAGCGCCATTCTCCCATGGATAATCATTCTTATTGATGAAATTTTTGAGAATATATCAAAAAGAAAATTCCCAAAAAAGGAAATTTTTTGGTTGGTTTTGGCTTTTGTTTCTTCATTTTTAGCAGGTCAGATTCAAGGTAGCGTAATAATAATCTTTATTGCTTTTGTGTATTTATTTGTTTTTAGAGGGCCTTTTTTTAAAAGACTTTTTTTAATCTTTTCCTCTTGCATTTTTATTTCCTTCCTTATAGCAATACCTCAAATTTTTGCGACTTTTTCGTTATCGGGCACTTCAGTAAGGGAGAATTTTTTTTGGGGAACTCAAGGCGGAATTGATTTAAAAACAATTTTAAATGGGTTTTTTCCTTTGCTTGGCTTGGATGATATTGCTTCTTATGATCCGGTTGCTTCATCTTACCTCTCTATTCTGTTTCCAATATTTTTACTTTATTTATTTTTTAGTTTCAAATCAAGTTCAATAAGGAATATTTATCTGTTCGGGATTTTGCTCTCTTTGTTCTTTTCTTGGGGTCCGGGCTATGGAATGCTTGTAAAGATTATTCCTTTTTTAGGTTTGTTTAGAGATTTTCATAGGTTTATGCTTGGAGTTTTATTCTTTTTTTGCTTGTATATTGCTGAACTTCTTAAGAAGAATCATTTCAAATTTAATCCCAAACAGGCAATTTTTTCTTTTTTTTTCTTTTTTCTTATCTTTATTTTCATGCAAGGTTCAGAGGATGTCCAGAATTTATTTTTTGATTGGTCGAGATTTACATTTTTTAAATTTAGTTTAAATTTGGTTCTGCCATTGATCTTTTTGTTAATATTGGTAATGAAAAATAAACAGAAAAATCTTCATCTTTACTTAGGTGTTTTTTTAATCCTGGAAACATTTATAGGTATATTTTGGCGTTGGAATGTTAGGTTTTATGAATATTTTCCTGAGAATGAGATTAGTTTCATTTCGAATAGTGATTGCCCTGAAGTCGGTACATCAGTTTGGTTTATTGATACATATTCAGAAAACCTGAAGCAAGAAAGTATAGACATGAAAAAACCTTTTGCTGCTTATGTTGGCAGCCCCAATGGATACTTATGGGACGATCCAATTTTTTCTAATTGCGCGCATAAACCTGTTAGGTTTCAGCTAAATTCACCATTGCAATCTGTTTGGGCTGTTGAATTTCAAGACTTTTTCATACCTTCGACAGGCTTAGAGAATCCAACAATTTCGGACTTGATCAAACTTAGCGAGATTTGGTCTAGGACAAAATTAGATATTGATTTTTCTCCAGAGGAACATTTTATTGCGGGAGAAATTTTTTATAGATATAAAAGAGAAATACTAGAACCGAAAGAGACGTTTTTCTTCTCTGAAGATAAGTTGATCCAGTCATCAGAAGACAATAGGGTCATTTTGCTCTCTAAGCTTTTTACTAGCAATCTAAACGATTTTATAGACATAAGTCATGATGGTTTTTCTGAAGGTATAGTTTTTAATTCAATTTGGTGGTATCCCGGCTGGAGCTCTAATCCAGCAGGGAAAGAATTGCCAAGGGTAGGGCATGCTTTTTTGGGACTACCAAAATCACTTGGAACGTATGAGTATGTGTTGCCTGGTTATCCTTATGTTTTTTATTTAAGCCTTTCTACATTGTTGTTATTTTGTCTTTTTCTGTTTTTTAAGATTTAGAATAAGACTAAGATTGATTTATTTGGAGGTTTTATGAGTTCTATAGATATTGAAAATGCTGTTACAAAAGATATGACGATTTCAGCTATTATTGACAAATTCCCTTATGCTGCAGATGCTTTGAAATCCAAGGGCATTAATTGTGTTGGATGTGGTGTTTCAAGTTATGAAACCTTAGAGCAAGGAGTTTTAGGCCATGGCAGAAAAAAAGAGGAACTTGATGAAATTTTAGAAGAAATTAATTTGATGATATCAGAAATGAAAGATGCGGTTTTTGTTGTTACTGAAAGAGCTGCTAAAGTTATTTTGGAAACTATGAGCGAAGAGGATCCCGAATATCTTGGATTGCAGATTGAAGTAAGCGTTAACTGTAATTGCAGTTTTGAGTATCATTTTAAATTTGTTAAAGATTTTTCTAATGATGCTCATTTAGTGGAGCAACATGGTTTAAGGATAGGGATAGGCCCAGATTCTTTACCGAAGATAAAAGGCACAAGGATGGATTATGTAATGAGTGTTCAAGGTGCCGGTTTGAAGCTTTCGAATCCAAATAGTGCTAAAAGTGGTGGTTGCGGCTGCGGTAGCGGAAGCTCCTTTTCATAATGCCCCATGTCATTGCTGAACCCTGTATAGGAGAGAAGGATAGAGCCTGTATTGATGCTTGCCCTGTTGACTGTATACATCCAAGGGAAGAGGATGATGAGGGTGAGAATCAATGTTATATCGATCCTGATACATGTATTGATTGTGGTGCTTGCGTTTCTGTCTGCCCAGTTGAAGCTATTTTTCCTGAAGAGGACCTCCCTGATGAATGGAGCGGTTATATAGAGATAAATAGAAAGTATTTTGAGTAATTGATGAGTTTGGATTGGAATCAGTTGTCAACAAACGGTGGACGTATTTTATTTTTTGTTATTGATGGAGTTGGAGATATTCCTGATAAGAATTTCAAAACTCCATTAACAGAAGCAAAAACTCCATATCTTGATTCGATTTCACCAAAAAGCTCTATGGGCATGCATCTTCCAATTGATGAAGGCATTACTCCAGGTTCTGAAATGGCACATATGGCTCTTTTTGGTTTCGACCCTTTGAGGAACCCTGTAGGACGTGGAGTTTTTGAGGCCCTTGGTTTAGGTTTCAACCTTTCTCCAGGCGATTTAGCTGTTAGAGGGAATCTAGCTTTTTCTGAAAATGGAAAAATTATTGATAGAAGGGCTGGAAGAATAGGAACAAGTGAAGCTTCAGGGATTTTGAATAAAATTTCAAAAATTCAAGTAGAAGGTTGCTCTGTTGAGGTTGTTCAAGGAAAAGGACATAGGTTTTCTGTGGTTTTTAAAGGAGAGGGCTTGAACGGTCCTTTGCCAGGAAATGACTCCGGAGAAACAAATGTAGAACCTTTTTTCCCTTCAGTGGAAAGCAGCTTAAGAAGATCAAGGTTAGTCATGTCTGCTTGGGTAGAGTTTGCTAATGATTTAATAAAGAATGAAAAAAAAGCAAATTGTGTTTTGTTGAGAGGAGCGGATGTTTTAAGGCCAGTTACGACACTGGAGAGAAAGCATTTGCTCACCTGTAAGGCCGTAGCAAACTATCCTTGTTATATTGGTGTTGCAAAATATTTAGGAATGGATGCAAAAAAATACCCAAATGATATAGATAAAAGAATTGAAGAAACCATAAATGCTAAAGATGATTTTGTTTTCTTTCATTATAAAGATACTGATGCCGCCGGTGAAGATGGTGATTTTAAAAGAAAAACTTTATGTGTAGAAGAAGCTGATTCAATTATTAGAAAAATTATGGATAATTCTAATTTCGATGTTTTGGTTGTAACTGGAGACCATTGCACTCCATGTTCATATAAAGGTCATTCATGGCACAGAGTTCCAATTCTGATACATGGAGGAAAGGTTCAAGGAGATAGCCTTTTGAGATTTAATGAAATTGAAGCAAAAAAAGGTTCTATTGGTTCAATTTACGCAAAGGATATTATGCCTTTGGTCCTTGCTAATGCCTCCAGGTTGAAAACTTATTTAAGCTAATGGAGTCTTCATCAAATATTGCTTTATGGCAAGTTCAAAATCTATTTTCTCTTTTGTGGCTTTGTTTTGTTTTTTATAGGTTTTCTTATGTGAAAAAAATTCAAAAAGATGATTTTGAAAAAGCCAGAAGGCTCGAAGGGCCAATGAGACGTTGTGAAATATTTTTAATGACAGTTGTTCCTGTTTTGGCCTCAATAATACTTTTTTTTGAGAACCCAGTTTTTATTTCTTATGTAATTACTTCTTCAGCAATAAAAATCAAATTGCTTGTCGTTATTATTGCGATATTGATTGAAGCTGCAAGTTTGAAATTTTGTACCAAAATTTCTTATGAAATAGAAAATAAAATTAAAGGTGTTGAGGCAAGTAAAAAAAATTGTTTAAGATGTGATTTTGTTTTGATTCCGCTCATTTTAACCGTTATATTAGTTCCTATTTCATTCACTTTGGAAATTTTAAATTTTTATTTTTCTTGATTGACGGAATATCCTATTGCTGGATTAAAGCTCCAATCATTTGACCAAAAGCCAGCAGCCAATATGCCAGCTGATCCTTTTGATTTGAATTTGTTATTTATTATCATGAAATCAGGAACTGTTACACCTGATGAAAATGGAAATATTTCAAAGGTGTTTGAAAAACCTTTTTCATCAATTCCACCTATTATCAATGCTAATGTTTTATTATTTTTATATTCTGAAAATGTTAAAAATTGAAAGCCTGTTCCTGGATCACCAAAGATGCCAGCTTCATTTATTTTTATTGTATTTTTTTGATGCTCGTAAGATATAAAAGAGTTATTTTGTATAAATATATTTGAAACAAGATTAGTTTTTGGTCCACCCAAAAGTATTAAATTTTTATTTTGTAAATTCAAATTCATTATTTCTTTATCTGAGTAAATTTCAACAGAACCTCTACCTCTTAAAAACCAATCATTTGCAATAAAGACTGCTCTTTCCATTCTGTTTTTCGTTTGCTCCTGACTTCCAGCTGATCCGTATACTATAACAAAATCTTTTTCAAGTATTTGTCTTGCAGGACCCATGTTTTCTGGCATCCTTTCATGCTTGGATTCGATTTCTTTTTTCGTACATTCATACCAGGTTTTCAATTGTTCTGATTTGCAAAAATAAGATTCCCCTTCTATGGAGAAATTTTCTCCATCAATATTAATTTGACTTATTCTTTCTGTGTAGATGTTTTTTTCTCTTGGTAGTATTTTTAAGCTCTTTATGTTTGTAGTTTCTAAATAATGTATTTCTTTCTCTATATTAACTTGCACTTTTCCAATCCTGTAAGGTGTATTTAATTGCAAAGGTTTTATACCTCCCTTGGATTCAAAAGATGAAGTATTTAAAACTGTAATGGAGAATTTGTTTGTTGTTTGAGGTTTGGACAGAATATGAGAATTAAAAAAAATATTCATTTCTTCATCATCTACAACTCCTCCCCACCAATGGCCTTTTCCAGGTATTTCAGAAACACTTGAATCAACTTCTTCTTCTAATAGCATCCTGGACATTCTTCTTAAATGCCATGGAGGAACGGATTCATCATCTCCGCCAACTCTTGCAAGCACAGGAATGCCTTTCATGTTTGAGACATATAAATCATTATTATGTTCCGATATTGATGTTTCTAGAATTCCCTTTAATATCGGATCTATATAACTGTCTCCAGGTCTAAGGAAATAAGAAACATAATGCTGGAACTTGATCCATCCGGCAGCAGGAGCAGAAGCAATCGCTCTATCAGGATAGCGCAGAGAAAGGCTCCAGGCGCCATGCCCTCCCATTGAATGACCTGTAAAGATAACCCTGTAAGGGTCATGCTTCCTTTTGGTTAATGCTTCGATATGTGTTGGCAATGCGTTTAATGCCTTCATTGCGTTAATTCTTCCAGGGCCTTCCCAATCATATCCAAATCTTCTTCTTCCTGTAGGCGCTAAAATCCAAGCATTTTCTTTTGAAGAGTATGCCTCTGCTTGGCTTTCTGCTTTTACGCCAGCTCCGTGTGTGGTGAGTATTACAGGGCATGAAAATTTAAGAATTTGATCATTCATATAGTCTTCTTCACATTCTTTAAGTGGAGCTCTTGCGGATGCGTATTGAACGCTTCCATCTTGACCTATAAACGTATATCGAAAAGATTGCTCTATTTTTCTACATCTTATATGGAAATTGTGATCTTGCTGATCTTCATTGTTTGTTGAAATTTTAATTGTTGATTCTAAAGGGCAGTATCCTGAATGGTTAGCTGTCTCTTTTAATGTGATTACGATTGGATAAACTTGACCAGGAGCTATTTTCACCTTTAAAGTGTTGCTTTTTGCTTCTAGTGGTTTTTTTATATCTATTTTTATTTCATTTATCCAATTATTAGAGGTGTTTATGATTGGTACTGATAAATAACTTGAAACAAGTTCACCTTCAAGAAAATCAGGAACAATGGTGTCTCCGGGTAATATAAAAAAATTATCATTTGCTTTTTTGAAATGGCACTTAAAAGAATCTGATTCAAAGCCACTTAAAGGCACCTTTATTGAATGTTTTCCTTGTTTCAGGTCAACAAGAAACCATCCATACCCATCTGCATAAATGTCGCCATTGATAATTCGATTGTCAATTAAAAATTTAGATGTCGATAGGCATTGTGCTAGGTATTTTCCCGATTCTTCAACAAAAAAATTACCCATTGCCCATCCTTTAAATAGTATTCCAGCCCATCCATGATGATCCTGAAGTGGTTCCCATCTTGTATTTGGGAACGAGACATTAACCCAACCATCATTTTTTGATTTAATTTTTCTCCAGGATATCATGCCTCCGTCTGCCAGTTCGCTGGGGTAGGTTTTTGTAAAGTCAAATTCTTCTTTATATATATCATCGAAGGATAAAAAAGGATCCATGCCAAGCTCTCTCGATCCGCTTGGAAATGGGCCAATTACATCCCATTCATCTACCCATATTATCCCATCTATCCCTCTCGGCTCATTGATGATTTTTTCTTTGGAAAGAGTAACAGTATAGCAATTTTTTTTCATATTCCACTTTGCACCGGTGGTTCCAATTTTCACACAAGGATCTTTCAGGAACAGAGAGGGTAAGAAAAATAATATTATTAGTGTTTTTATTAGCATAGACTTTGTATTATGATTTTTTTATCAACAAGAGGTATTTTATATGTATTCAATTTTTCTTTATTTTCTTTTTTTGTTTGAAATGGACAAACAGCAAGTTTCAATAATTCCTCAACCGAACAATATAACAATGACTGACCAGATTTTTTATTTTGATGAGGATGTTCAATTTCTTCATTCTTTATCTAGGGAAAATTCACATGAGCTTTTGAATCAATTTTTGACAATGGTGAACGCTGACAGTGAAGCAAATTTTCATTTTGTGCAAAGTCACCTCAAAAAAGATAAGATTGCAAATTTTTTAAATTTTGATAATAGTAAAAAGTATGTTTATATTGCAGACGACCTTGATGATCCATTGCTCGGAGAAGAAGGATATTTACTTGATGTAAGTTCAAAACATGTGAAAATTTTAGCTAATTCTGTAAAGGGAATTTTTTATGCTTTTCAAACCATTAAACAACTTTTGCCCTTTTCTGATTCTGAAAAGTCAGAGTTCTGTTCTTTTTCTAGCTGTTATTTGCCAGGTTTAATTATTGAAGATTATCCAAGATTTAAATGGAGAGGAATGCATCTTGATGTAGGTAGACATTTTTTTACTGTTGAAGAAGTTAAAAAATTCTTAGATCTTTTGGCCTTATATAAATTTAATAATTTTCATTGGCATTTAACTGAAGATCAGGGTTGGAGAATTCAGATTAAGAAATGGCCAAGGTTGACTAGCTTTGGAAGCTGTAGAGCTGAATCCCCACAAAGGGGAAACAGAAATGTTGGAGATGGAATTGAGTATTGTGGTTTTTACACTCAGGATGAAATTAAAGAGGTTGTCAAGTACGCAGAAAAAATGTTTATTAATATTGTTCCCGAAATAGAAATCCCCGGACATTCTTCTGCTGCAATTGCATCTTATCCACAGCTTGGAAATCCTAATGGGCCAACTGAAGTGTTGACCAGATGGGGTGTTTCTGATGGGGTTTACAACATAAAAGAAGAGACTTTTCTTTTTCTAGAAGATGTTCTTTCTGAGGTTATGGAACTTTTTCCCTCAGAATTTATACATATTGGAGGAGATGAAGCTCCTAAGGGTCCATGGAAAAACAACCCTGAAATTCAAGAGTTTATTCAAAAAGAAGGATTGATTGATGAGCATGGCTTGCAAAGCTGGTATATTTCAAAAATAGAATCATTTTTAAATAAGAATAATCGACGTTTGATTGGTTGGGATGAAATTCAAGAGGGAGGCTTGGCTCCAAATGCTGCAATGATGGTTTGGAGAAATTGGCAATACGGAATAGATGCAGCAAACAAAGGTCATGATATTGTTATGTCTCCAACTTCTCATTCGTATTTTGATTACTATCAAGGCGTTTCTGAGAATGAACCTGAAGCAATTGGTGGATACCTTCCATTAAAAAAAGTTTATTCATTTGATCCCATCCCCAAAGAATTGGATAAAAGCAAGTTTGATAGAGTTTTGGGAGCTCAAGGCAATTTATGGACTGAATATATTTATGATTGGGACAAGCTTATGTATATGGCTTTTCCTAGATCTGCAGCAATGGCTGAAGTAGTTTGGACTTTGCCAGAATTTAAAAACTATGATAGCTTTTTGAAGAGATGGCAAGCTGGCTTGAAAAGACTTGATTCATTAGGTGTTAACTACAGGATTCTTTCTGATGATGATTTTTAGTTTAGTTGTTAAACACTTGGGTAAATTTAGAATTAAATCATTATGCCTGATTTTTTGAACGTAAAGATATCTAAAATTTTATCTAGATTAGCTGAAGCAAAAGAGTTAACAGGAAGCAATCCTTTCAAAGTTTCAGCAATACGAAAAGCTTCAAATGTTTTAGCTAATTTAAATGATTCAATTCAGCTTATAGATGATTATCAGAAAATTCCAGGAATTGGCCCTTCAATAGCAAAAAAAATATCAGAAATAAAAAAAACAGGAAGACTTGAAGAGCTTGATGAGTTGGATGACAAAATACCAACTGCTTTTTGGGAGTTGTCAAAAATTCGAGGCATAGGTCTTGGGTCTATGAAAAAATTATTTAAAGAAAAAATATTTAGTTACGAAAGGCTGAAAGAAAATATTTTTAAAAATGATTTGGCTTTTTTTTCCAAATCTCAAAATGAAAACATAAGAAGAGGGATTAAATTTTATGAAAACTATAAAGGCAAATTTTTATTACCAGAAGGGCAGAATATTTTTGAACAAATACAAGATAAATACAGGAATATTAATTTTAGAGCAACTGGTGGATTGAGAAGATGTGATGAGATTTTAGATTGTGTTGAATTAATTCATGTTTGTGATTCTGATTTCAACATTAGTAATCTTGCTTCCATTTTTAAAGGTAGAGCTCAAGGTCAAGAGGTTGAGTTTTCGCATAATGGCAGATTGGTAAAAATTTCAATCTCGAGAAAGAACGATTTTGGCAAGAGGTGGCTTGAAACAACGTCCACAAAAGAACATTTAGACAATTTAAAGCTGCATGAAGTCGAATCCGAAGAGGAAATCTACAAGCTTAATGGATATCCTTATATTCCGCCTGAGTTAAGAATATGGAGCCCTCTTGAATTTAAAAAAGGCGTTCCTAGACTTTTGGATGTTGATGATATAAATTTGGATATGCATATGCATACCAATTGGAGTGATGGGTTTGATTCAATAGACGATATGGTGTGTGCATCTCATGCAAAAGGTTACTCTAGGATAGCTATTACCGACCATAGCAAAAGTGCTTCTTATGCAGGAGGGTTGAAAGAAGAAAGTTTATTTGAGCAGTTGTCTTACATAAAAAATAAAAATTGGGATATGGAAGTTTTTGCTGGAACTGAATGTGATATTTTAAATGACGGATCTCTTGACTATGATGATTCTGTTTTAGAGAAGCTTGATTGGGTTGTTGCAAGCATTCATCAGAATTTAAATGGAGATCAAACCGAAAGAATATTGAAGGCTCTTGAAAATCCACATGTTAATGTTTTAGGTCATTCAACAGGAAGAAAATTATTAACCAGAGAAGGTTATTATGTTGATTGGGATAAAGTCTTTCCAAGGCTTCTAGAAAAAGATGTTGCTCTTGAGATTAATGGAAACCCTGAAAGATTGGATGTTGATTCAAGCATTGCTAAAAATGCAAGTAAAGCAGGTGTAAAGTTATCTTTGAACACAGATGCTCATTCGATAAAGCAGTTAGATTTTATGAAAATGGCTGTAAATCAAGCAAGAAGGGCTGGTCTAGATGGTTCATCTGTATTGAATTTCAATTATCAAATCTAAAATAATAATTAATGAAATCGCATGAAATAAGAAGTAGATTTTTGAAATATTTCAAAAATCATGGACATTCTGTTGTTGAAAGCGCTCCTTTGCCAATAAGTGGAGATCCAACACTTTTATTCAACGCAGCTGGCATGGCTCCATTAAAACCTTATTTTTTAGGTGAAGAAGAACCTTCAAATAAAAGATTGGCAAGTTGTCAGAAATGCATAAGAACAATTGATATAGATTCTGTTGGCAAAACTCCTAGGCATTGTACTTTTTTTGAAATGCTGGGAAATTTTTCTATTGGCGATTATTTTAAAAAACAAGCCATTGAGTTTTCTTGGGATTTTCTTTTAAGAGAGTTAAATTTGAATCCTTGTAATTTATGGGCAACCGTTTATAAGGATGATTTTGAAGCAGCAGATATATGGATAAAAGAAATTGGATTCCCCAAGGAAAGATTACTTTTTTTGGATGATGATAATTTTTGGTCAATGGGTTCAGTTGGCCCTTGTGGCCCGTGTTCAGAAATATTTTATGATTTTGGAGAAGAGTTTGATCCAGGAAAAACTCCAGCTGATAATTCTGAAAGGTTTATGGAGATATGGAATTTAGTTTTCATGTCAGAAAATAAATTGAAAGATGGCACGATTGAAAAACTTCCTTCTCAAAATATAGATACAGGAATGGGGCTTGAAAGAATTACGGCTGCAATCCAGGGAAAAAGCAGTGTTTTTGATACTGACATATTTAAAGATTCTTTTGATTTTTTAAATTCTCTAGCTTTAAGTGAAAATGAAGAAAGTAGAAGGATTATTGCAGACCATTTGAAAAGTTCTGTATTTCTTGTAGCAGATGGAGTCCTGCCTTCCAATATAGGAAAAGGTTATGTTTTAAGGAGAATTTTAAGAAGAGCCATAAGGGCTGGAAGAACATTAGGGATAGGCAAACCTTTTCTTAAAGACATGCTTCCTTCTATATCTTTTTATGAAAATGTTTATCACGGTCTTAAAGAAAAAAAAGATTTTATTTCTAGTGTAATCGAAGGAGAGGAGTTGCTTTTTAGAAAAACCGTTGGCAGGGGTGAAAAGGAATTTGAACTAAGGTTGATAGATTTAAAAGGCGGAAAAGTTCCAGGTTCAGTTCTTTTTGAAATGTATGATACTTATGGCCTCCCATTAGAAATCTGTGAAGATATAGCTTCATTGAAGGGTTTTGAAATAGATTACCAAGGTTTTGAGGAAGGAATGAAGAGTCAAAGAGAAAGGTCTAAGTCCGATAGGGCAAAAAAGAATGATGCTTGGGTTTACAAGGGAGAAAATTATCAAACCTCTAGAGAAAAAGGCCATATTTTGAAGTCTGAAGTTAAAAGTTATTCTTTTAAAAAAGGTGTAACCAGGATGATTGTAGATAAAACTTGTTTTTATCCAGAGGGTGGAGGGCAGATTGGAGACAAAGGTAAATTTTTAGATCAATCTGGCAAATTAGTTCTAGATGTAAAAAAAACTTTTTGGGATAGGGGTAAGTTGATTCATGAAGGCAGTGCTGATAGAGAATTTAAAATAGGTGATTTTTTAAAGATAGAAATTGATAAGGGTCATAGATATGGCTGTGAAAGGGCTCACACAGCAACTCACTTGCTTCATGCTGCATTGAGATTGCTTTATGGAGACTCGGTTACACAAGCAGGCAGCCTTGTAGAAAATGATAGATTGAGATTTGATGTTACCTTGAATGAAAATGTATCAGATTCTGATATTGCCAAGATTGAAAAGATGGTTTCTGGATGGATAACCTCTAATTGCAATGTGAACATTTCATTTTCTTCTTTAAAGGAAGCACGTTCTGTTGGTGCTATGGCTTTGTTTGGTGAGAAGTATGACGCTGAAAAAGTAAGAGTTGTGACTATAGGTGATGAATCAGGCGAGAACTTCAGCATTGAGCTGTGTGGCGGGACACATGTTGAAAAAACTAGTCAAATTGGATCTTTCATCATTTCAAATTTTTCATCTATTGCACAAGGTGTTAAGAGGTTCGAAGCTTTCACTGGTTCCTTGTCTCAAGATCTAGCTACAAATTCTCACAGCATAGTAAAAAGAATTTCAAACAAATGGAGCATAAATAAAGATAAATTTGAAAACAAGGTTTTGCTGCTTGAAAAAGAATTAAAGGATTTGAGAAAAATAAATAAAAATTTAATCGAGTTAAAAATTAAGAAAAATCATGATGAATTAATGATATCTTCACAAGATGTAAAAGATGTTGCCTTTATTGTTGATAAAAATGTGGACAAGGATATCCTTATTGATTTAGGTAAGTCTTTTTCAAATAGCAAAAAGCCTGTTTTGGCATTTCTAACCACAAGAGAAGAGAGTTTTAATTATTGTATTTCTGTTTCAAAATCATTGATAGAGCAAGGGTTGAATGCATCTGAAATTTTAAAAAATGTTTCACCATTTTTAAATGGAGGAGGAGGAGGAAGGGATAGCTTTTCTCAAGGTGGTGGTAAAAACAGAAAAGGTATAGATCAAGCGATTACATTTATTAAAGAAAATATAAAGTGAAAAAAATCATTTCTTGTGATGTTGGTACAAAGTTTCATGGTTTTGCTTTGTCTGATTCAAGTCAAAAATTTGTAGTAAAAAGTTGGACAAAAAGAATATTAGATTCTTCTTCTGATCTTATATGTAGCGAAGCTGTTGATAATGATGTTAGCTTGATTGCAATTGGTTTGCCTATGAGGATGAGCGGTGGTGATTCGGATATGTCGATACATGTTAAGTCAATAGCTAAAAAGTTAAAAAAGAGAGGTTTTGAAGTTTTTTTTGTTGATGAAAGGCTGACTACTGATAGGAGTCTTGACACTGATGAAAGGAATAAAAAATCAGCCGAATTGATACTTGAAATTGCTTTAAAGAAAAAGGAATATCAGGATCGCTTATTAGACTAAATTTTTAACCTGAGTAAGAAAAGATAATCCATAAGAACATACAGAATGAAAGGCTTGCAATAATTTTTTTATTTTTTTTATTCTGGGTTGTTCCAAAAATGTAAATAATTGTTCCAAGTATTGCCCACCATGCCATTTTTTCATTATTTGAAATATGAAGATTTCCCGAAATCGTAGAAAAAGGCATTGCAACTAATGGATTAATAATATTTGATCCAATTAAATTTCCAGATATGATAGCTAGATTGTTTTTTTTAACAGCAGCAAAAGTTACTGTTAGCTCTGGTAGGCTTGTTCCAAAACCAAGGATTAAACCTGAGAAAACTTCAGACCAGCCAAATTTTTGAGAAAGATCTATTGCTCCACTTACAGCCATATCTCCACCTTTCCAAAGTAAAAAAATAGATATTGCTATTTGAGCAAATATTTTCAAACCCATTGTTCCTTTTTGATTAGTTTTTGTTTTTTTACCAGGAAATAATGTTTTTGAAAACAGTATGTATGTTAAAAGCAAAATAAAAGATTCAATTTGGCTTATTTCTGCATTTAAGCAAAACACGTATAGCAATAGTGGAGCCCCAATTGCAAGATAGTTGCTAATTTTTTTATATTCTTTTTCATGTGTGCCAAAAAATAATGCTATTGCGCCTATTAGAAGTGCATTAGAAGCATTGCTTCCATAAACATTTCCTAAAGCTATATCTCCTTCTTTTTGCATACCGCTTGCAATGTTTGTGAAGACTTCTGGAAGACTGGTCATGATTGCAATTAAAGATAGACCAATTGTTAGGTTTGATATTCCAAATTTTTTAGAAATTTTATCTGCAGCATTGATAGCTATGTCTCCACCGAAAACAAGAAGGATTATTCCAGTAATAACTTCTATCATCAAGCGTTTAGCTCCTTTGTTGCATATTCCAGAGCGTCTTTTTGATTGGTAATTTCATCATTGATTTGAAGATGTTTTATTTTATTTAGTGTCTGTCCTATTAAAGGGCCTTCGGGATAACCTATACCTATAAGATCTGAGCCGTTAAGCAGTGGCTCCGGCAAAATTTCATTTTTTTTGAGGAAAAATGCATCAAAAAGAATATCATGAATTTTTAAATGTTCTTTTGTCAATATTTGTTTTTTTATTTTTTCTGGATAGGCATTTGCGTCAGAAAAATCTAGCAATATCATGAAAATAGAATTTTCTTTGAAAGTTTTGAAAAATCTATTCATTGCTTTTTTTGTTGGATTTTGATTATTGTTTGAAATTTGTGAAACTCTCAAATGTCCAGATATAGTTTGCTCTATTCCTTTTTTTTCCTCATTTGAAAACCTTAGCTCTTGAAGGTTTTTCTCTATTAAAGAAAAACCAATTTGAGCATGTTTTGGATATGTGATTTTTTGCTCTTCAGTAATTGCTGTTTTTGGTTTTCCAACATCATGCAACAAGACTGAAAAATAAAACCACCACTCACATTTTTTTTCATTCTTTATGTGCCTTGACCATTTTGGATAATAAGAATCTAAATTAAGTACAACTTCTTGAAATTTTTTTAAAGTTTTTAGTGAATGCTCTTCAACAGTCATTTTTGAATCTTGATTAGCTTTGCAGTTTTTTGTGTATTGCCATTCTTCGAAGATGATTTCTAAAATATTTGTTTTTATTATCAGCTCTGCAAATCTATGAGGGTTTAACTCAAATCCTTTTTTTATTTCATGATGGATTCTTTCCCCAGCGCATTTTTTTAATAAATATTTATATTTTTTTATTTCATTTTGCAAGCTAACACTTAACGAAAAATTGTTTTTTGTTGCAAATCTTAAGGATCTAAGGATTCGAATCGGATCATCTTTTATTGAGCTAGGTGTGCAGCTTGAAATTTTTTTATTTTTTATATCATTCAATCCGTTTAAGGGATCATAAAAACCTTTTTTACTATTCCATGCAATTGCATTCATCTTGAAATCCCTTCTTAACAGGTCATCTTTTATTGATTGGTCAAAATAAGTAATATCAATATTAATTTCATTGTTTTGAAACCTTATAGTTTTTAATTTTTTATTAATTTTGTAAAAGTTGCCATATTTTTTTCGAAATATTTTTTCTAGTTTTTCTTTATTTTTTAGCCTTGAGGCTATATCAATTTCTGTTATGACATTTTTTTTATCTGATATAGCTTCCCTTATTGCACCACCAACAACCCAAACATCATCAAGTTCAAATATTTTTTCAGGTATATGTTTTTTGATTTCTTTTTTAAGCATTTTTCAATCTAGGGAAAAAAATGAAATCTCTGTTTTTTCATCGGTGATTTTCACTTCATAAACCCAATTATTTTTAATATCTATTATCCAGCCTGGTAAGTTTTTATCAAATCTAGATATCGCATCTTCTATAGTTCCCTCTATTGAGCTTTCTCCTAATGTTCCATTGTCCCAGATGCCATGGGGGATCGACTTGCTTAACAAATTTCCTCCAAATGATTTTAGATCCTGGAGCCTAGCGTTGTTTTTATTTTTTTCAAATCTCCATATTTTTTCTATCTTTCCTAAAAATCTAGCAAAAGATTGACCCAATGGAATTTTTTCCCATTGTTGTCTTTCTGGCTTTTCGAAAAGTTTTTCTTTTTCTGAGAAATAACTAATTGTTTTTGTTTTGTTGCTTTTAAATATTCCCCATTTTGAAACCCCAGCGCCTTCGATTGGTTTTGACTTTAAATTTTTGCAACCAAGGGTTTGACCTGTGTTATTTTTCAATGTAATAAAAAAGGCAGGAGATTTCCTAAGCTCCTCACAGTTCACTGGAGGTTTGCCTTCAAACTCAATATAAGCTTCTATTAAAGGCTTTAACACCAGAGAGGACTCTTCTTTTGGGGCTATTGTAAAAAGCAAAAAATATAATCCAAAAAATAATTTCATTAAGGTTTTTTTGGAGGGTTCCAGTCAATTGTTGTTGTTGGGAAGGCGAATTCAAGATTTAGATTATTAAATTCTTTAAGTATTGTCATGTTTACTTCATGCCTAACTTTTCTTAAATCACCTCCCGATTTTTTTCTAATCCAGTAAACAACTTCAAGGTTTAGTGAAGAGTCACCAAACTCTAAAAGATTAACCCAGCACTTATCTTGTGTTTCAGGGTGTTTTTTTATTATCGTTTCAAGTGTTTGCTTTGCTTTGTCTATAAGCTCAAATGATGTGTTGTAAACAAGACCCAAGACAACCTCTTGTCTAAATCCTGACCTTCTGCTTCTATTGGTTATTGTTGCAGATGAGACTGTTGCATTTGGTATTATTATTGCAGTTTTATCTAAGCCTCTTAGTTTAGTTGACCTTAATCCTATTTCTTCAACATCCCCTCTAACTCCATCTATCTCAACTGAATCTCCAACTTCGAAAGGTCTATCCATGAACAAGACTATGCCTCCAAAAGCTTGAGAAAGCGTGTCTTTTGCTGCAAGTGCAAATGCAAGACCTCCTATACCAAGCCCAGCAACAAGACCCATAACATCATAGCCAAGACCACTGATGATGACAACAATCGCTACTATCCAAACTAATCCACCAGAAGAATTTTTTAAAACTGCAATAATTTGATCGTCAATTTTTCCTTTACTCTTCTCAGCAATAGGCTCAAGAACGGATGCAAAAATGAAATCAACGATATGTTTTGTTGAGCTGGCAACGGCTATTGCTATAAGTATAAAGAATATCTTGTCTACTGTTTCAGCGAATTCAGTGAGCTGTAATGAATCTTGTTGGTCACTCCAGCCTTTTTCTGTTGCAAGAATGATGATTAATGAGGATAAGGGTTTTTCTATAGCATGTACAGTTTTTTCAGCTTCTTTTTTACCTTTTTTACTGAGGTAAGATACTAATTTTTTATGAAAAAGACCTAGCAGTATTACACCTATGAACCATCCTGCAAATGGGTAAATAATAAAATTTCCCCATTTTGGATTTGTCAGCATTAACAAAGAAATTAAAGACATTTTTTTTACTCCTGTTCTATTTGATTTTAATTCAATTCTAAAACCTAATCTCTATTACTGGTTGGTATGATTTGTCTAGATGGCAAGAGTTTTGATATTGGGAGCAGGAAGGCAGGGAAGGGCAATTGCTTATAACCTGTCTTTCGATCATGAAATAATTATTGCAGATAATGATTCAGAAAAAATTTCTGATTTTATTAATTTCTCTAATAGATACCTGCCTGAAAGTGCGAGTATACAGTTTCAAACATTAGATGCATCTAGTCCAGGGGATTGGGTTTTAATGTATAAACCTGATGCTATAGTTAATTCAGCTTCATATATGTTTTCTCAAAAATTAACAAAGTATGCAATATCAAACAAAATGCACTATGTCGATCTTGGAGGGAATCCTGATATTGTTGCATTGCAGCATGACATGAACCAGGAAGCATTAGATAAGGGTGTCGCTGTAATTCCTGATTGTGGATTAGCACCTGGGCTAGGGCAACTCCTTGCTTCTTACGGTTTGTCTAGATTAAAGCATGCACAAGATGTAAGTATTTTTTGTGGAGGTTTGCCGAAAAAGCCATTAAAAAATAAATTTAAACATTATCTTTTTTTTGCTGCTGAAGGACTTCTTAATGAGTATTCTGGATATGAGACCATTCTTGAGGAAGGTGAATTAAGGGTCAGGGAATGCTTGGACGGAAAAGAGAAAGTTGAAATAGATGAGATAGGCAAGCTCGAGGCATCACTTACAAGAGGTGGAATAAGCACTTCGGCAGATACTTTTCAGGGTGTTTTAAATAGTTACAAATATAAAACATTAAGGTGGCCTGGTCATTGGGATTTGATGTTCAAATGGAAAGAAGAAGGTTTTTTTGAAACAAACTGGCAAGAAGATGCTTTATTTTTTGCAGAAGAAAAACTTGGAGAAAGGATTCCAACTTCAAAAGAAGATATGGTTATTCTTCTTGTTAAAGTAAGCGGAAATGAATCAAAAATGGAAATTTTGTTGATAGATGAGAATGACTCAGAAACAGGTTTAACATCCATGGAAAGAACCACTGGCTTTCCTGCTGCGGAGATAGCAAGGTTAGCAATGCAGGGCAAGTTGAAATCAGGTGTGTTGAAGCATGAAGTTGACCTTCCTTCAAAAGATATATTGAGAAGGCTTGAAAAGTGTGGTCTTGTTTTTAAAATTAAATAAAAGTATTCTTTTTTCTTAATTTTTTATGATGTCGTAAAGCAACCCTATGAGCATCATTTCTTATTTGGATTAACAGGTTGTGAGCCGATGAGTTTTTTTTGATTTTTACTTCCTTTAGCGTGTCTCCTGAATAAACTTTTTCAAATTTTTTTGCAAGACTTACTACAGGTATATTTAAAAAATGTTCTTTAAGCGTTTTTACTGTTGCTTTTAGTTGGGTGATCCCTCCATCGACAAGTATTAAATCCGGTTGTTTTCCATTGTTGATAATTTGTTTGCATCTTCTAGATATCACTTCAGCAATCATTCGCGGATCATCTATGTTTTTGATTGATTTAATTGTGTAATTTCTTGTTAATTTGCTTTCATATTTGCCGTTTTTGTAACAGATTTGGCTTGCTACTGCATTTTCCCCCATGATATTTGATACATCAAAACCCTCAATATATTTTGGAGGGTATCCAATATTTATTTTCTCAGCCAGCTCATTTAGTGATTTTTTGTTATTTTTATTTGATCGGTTTTTTTTGATTAGTGTATTTTTGTAAAGTTCATTCATTTTTTCTTTTTCCCATTTGAAAAAAGGAACTCTAATCTTTGTTTTTGAAAATATAGATATCTTTTTCAAAGTTTGAATATTTTTTGAATCCATTCCGATAATTATTTTTTTTGGAATATTGTTTTGTGAATAATATTGTTCTATCACTTCGATGAAAACGTTTTCATAGCTTTTTGATATTGGATTTTTAACTGTATATTTTAAGGGGTCAAACACTCTTCCATTTCTAATTTTAAGTATGCTAAATAAAATGCTTGAATCATTTTCGATTAATGAAATCAAATCAGAATTTATATTTGTTCCAAGGCTGTCTCTTCTTGCTTTTACAACTGATTTTAAATTAATAATTCTGTCTCTAAACTGTGCTGCTAATTCATAATTTTTTAGGCTTGAAGCTTCTTTCATTTGTCTTTCAAGAATTTTAAAAATATTATTTTTTTTACCATTTATAAAATTTACTGCTGATTTAACGGTTGCTTGGTATGATTTTTTATCTATTTTTTTTTCACATGGAGCAGGGCACTGTTGCATTTGATAGTAAATACAAGATTTTATTGATTTTTTTTCAAGATCATATCTGCAAGGTCTTATTCCAAAATTTCTCTCTAGAAATGAAATAGTTTTTCTTACTGATTTAACGTTGGAGAAAGGCCCAATCTGTGTATTTTTTTTATTTATTTTTCTGGAAATTTTTAAATATGGATACGAATCATCAACTATGCTTATATACGGATATGTTTTGTCGTCCTTTAGGAGAATATTGAATTTAGGTTTATGCAATTTGATCTCTTGAGATTCAAGAATCAGTGCAGAGTTTTCATTTTTTGTAATTGTGAATTCAATTTGGTTGATTGATGATACTAATAGTTTTTCTTTTTTGCTTTCTTTTTTTTTATGTATCCAATTTTTGATTCTTTTTTTAAGGTTTTTTGCTTTTCCTATGTATAAGATTTCATTTTTATTAGATATGAATTTATAAATTCCAGGAAGATTAGGAATGTTTGAAATGTTTTTTTTCATTTTTTTGACAATCTCCGCTTCACCATTTTTTTACTTCTTTTGATGTAAGCGTGTTTGCCCTTTTTAAAGCATTAAGATCTCCTTCAAATACAATTTCTCCTCCTTTTTTTCCACCCTCTTTACCCATTTCAATAACCCAATCTGCATAAGAAAGAATTTGTAAATTGTGTTCTATCACCATAAGAGTGTTACCTTGATCTACAAGTTCATCAAATACATTTATAAGCTTCTTTATATCATTTGGATGAAGCCCTGTTGTTGGTTCGTCTAAAAGTATTAACGATTTGCCTTTTCTTTTTTTTCCAAGGTGTTTGGATAATTTCAGTCTTTGAGCTTCTCCTCCAGATAAAGTTGTGGCTGGTTGACCTAGGGATATGTATCCAAGTCCGACTTTTGATAGTGTTTCAAGTCTTTTTTTAAGTATCGAAACATCTGAAAAGAAATCTTTTGCCTCATCAACTGAAAGGTTTAATATTTGAGATATGTTTAGTCCTTTGTGCTTTACTGAAAGTCCTTCATCTCCATATCTTTCACCATTGCAAGAAGGGCACTTTATAGATACATCAGCTAAAAAATGCATTTCTACTTCTTGATAACCGCTACCTTTGCAATGTTCACATCTTCCACCAGGTACATTAAACGAGAAAAAACCAGAACTGTAACCTTGACTTTGGGATTCATGTGTTTTTGAAAAAATATTTCTTATTATTGTGAATATGTCAGTATATGTGGCAGGATTGCTTCTAGGCGTTCTACCTATTGGGGATTGGTCTATCAATTCAACTTTTTCATAAATGTCTATTGAGTCAATGGTTTCAGCAATTTCACTTGATAGTTTTTTTTGAGATTTGATTTCTTTGTATCCGTTGTTTATAACACCTTCAAGTAGGCTGCTTTTTCCTGACCCTGAAGGGCCACACAAGGCAATCATTCCTCCAGAAGGTATTGAGATTGATATATTTTTTAAATTGTTAACTTTAGCTTTTTTTATCCTTATCCCAGCTTTAAGCTTTCGTTTTTTCTTTTTTACTTGAAGTTGTTTGTTGAGCCAAGGCCCTATAAGGCTATTTTTATCCTTCGTAGCATCTTGCGGTGTGCCTTGATAAATGATGTGGCCGCCAAAAATTCCAGCTCCAGGACCTATTTCAATTAACTCATCAGATTTTTTGATTGTTTCGGGATCATGCTCTACAACAATCACAGTATTTCCTAGGTCAACCAAAGATTTTAATGATCTTATTAATTTTGATGTGTCATTAGGGTGCAAGCCGATTGTCGGTTCGTCAAGCACATAAAGAACGCCTGACATCTTGCCTCCAATTTGTTTTGCTAACTTTATTCTTTTTGACTCTCCGCCGGATAAGGTTGAAGAAAGCCTGTCTATTTCTAGGTAGCCAACACCAACTTCGATTAAAAAATCAAGACGATTTTTGATTTCTTTCAATATCGGTTCAGCAATTTGCTTTTGACTTTTTTGAATTTTTATTTTTTTAACCCATGAGTGCATTTGCTTTAATGACATCTGTGATATTTCAGAGAAGCTCGTTTTGGAAAAACGTGCAGCTAAAGCGGTCTTTTTTAGTCTTTGTCCTTCACATTCAGGACATACTTTTTGAAATATATATTTTTGCACTCTTTTTTTAATGCTTGGGCTTTTTGTGTTTGACATTTTTTTCCAAAGTGCTGCTGATATTCCTTTGACAGCGTGATTGAAATGATACTTTTTACCCCTTCTTGAATTCATAATATAAGAAATTTTTTCTTCACCAGATCCAAAAATAATAATATTTAAAATCTTTTCATCCACATCTTTTAGTTTTTTGCTTGGTTCTTCCCCAAAAGACTCCATGATGCCTCTTGCAGAAGCTTGATGCCATCTGTCCAAAAGTCTTTCTTTTAAGGCTTTGATACCACCATTGATTAAGCTTGCATTCCAATTTATTAATGCATCAATATCAACCTGCTCAACAATACCAATACCTTTGCATTTTTTACAAGCTCCTTCTGGTGAGTTAAAAGAAAAAAATCTTGGATTTAATGGTGGTATGGTTTCTCCGGTTTCTGGTGATATGAATAATTCACTGTAAGTTTTTTCTTGTTTTTTTGATAAATTTTCAATAATTATTTGACCTTTTCCTTTTTCTAGAGCGGTTTTTATTGATCTTGATATTCTTTTTTTATCACCTCCTGCAACTAGTCTGTCTATTACAAGATCTATATCATGTCTTTTGTTTTTTTCTATTTTTATTTCCTGATCAAGCCTATAGATGTTTTTGTCAATTCTTAATCTTGAATAACCCTCAGTTTTTAAAGCTGTTATGAGATTTTGAAATTCACCTTTTTTTGATCTTGCAATTGGTGCATAGATTATGTATTTTGTTCCTTTTTCGTAGCTTAAAAGTTTTTTCAATATTGATTCTGAACTTTGGGATATGGCTTTTTTATTTGATTTTGGGCAGTAGGGCACTCCAGCTCTGCCATATAACAATCTTAAAAAATCTAATAATTCTGTTGCTGTTCCAACTGTCGATCTTGGATTCTTAGATAGAGGTGCTTGATTTATTGCTATTGCTGGAGATATGCCTTCTATATTGTCTACATTTGATTTTTTTAAATCGCCTAAAAATTGTTTTGCATAAGTTGAAAGACTGTCAAGGTAAAGCCTTCTTCCTTCTGAGTAAAGCGTATCGAATGCCAGTGAGGATTTTCCAGAGCCACTTAAACCAGAGATAACAGTTAGTTTATTAGATAGTATTTCAACATTTATGTTTTTTAAATTATGTATTTTTGCACCTTGTATAAATATATTTTTAGACATTTCGGTTAAGTTTTATTTTGGATTTGACAAGGCTACTGGAATAATTTCTTTAACTTTATTCCAAAATCCTATTTCTTTTCCGGTTTGTTTAAAGGAAAAATCATTAATCAAAGGGTAAGAATCATCCCTTAAGATGAAATTAACCGTGGCAATCTTTCCTCCTTTTTTTTCTTTTTCCCCTTTCGGGAGGAGGGTTATTTTTATTTTTCCTATTTTTGAAGCATCTATGATCGAATACCAATCTTCATGATCTTTTTTTTCCAAACCATTAAAGACAATATTTTTTAATTTTATTTTTTCAGAAGGGTAATTAATCTGAATGTTGGACATGCTAAAGGAATCGATATTGATTGTTTTTAGAAAAATTTTATATTCTTCACCATGTTTTTCTTTTTCAGGTTTTTTCTCTTCAAGAAAAAGATTTTTTTTCGTAAGTTTTAATTCAAGATTTTCTTCTTTGTAACCATCTGAATCCTTTACTGTGACTTTTATGTTTATTTTTTCAGAACCTTCATCAGCTTTCCATTTTACAAAAGGGGTGTTTTTACCTTCCAGGATTTTTCCGCCTGTAATTTCCCATAGAAAATCCAATCTGTCAAAATCTGGATCCGAAGCTATTGCTCTTGTTGTTGCTTCACCTGAAAAAGAAACAAATTTTGGACTTGTTTCTAGACTTTCGATAACTGGAGGTCTATTTTTTGTGCTTGTTGCAGCCGATGGAACTCTAGCGCTAGTTGGCTGAGAGCCTGAACAGGAACTAAGAGCTAATAGAAGGAATATTCCTATTTCTTTATTCAATTATTTTCCTTCCTTTTCTTTCTTTTCTCGTTTTTTAGCTTTTTTTATAAGATAAAAAATAACTAAAAATATAGCAATTTCAGTTATTGGCAAACCAGAATCAGTATTATTTGATGAGAGTTTGTTAGGAGCTATTGCTTCAAATGTAACAGGTATAGAGTTTAGATGTATTTTGTCTGTTATCTCCAAGCTTTCAAGGTCTGCCCCGAATATAAAAGGAGCTTTGACTGTAGCCCAAACTTTTCCATTAACCACTCTTAAATTTGTTGGAGCCATATCAAATTTTATTTTTCCAATAATTTCTCCTGATTCAGTTTTTGCGATATGAACAAATCTTGTTCTCATGTCAGCAGCTAAAACTAATTTTCCATCATCTGAAAATGTTACTGCTCTTGGAGCATCACCTACAGGTATGGAGAATATTAAATCTTCTGCATTTTGGTCATATATTTGAACTGTGTCAGTCTGCGTTAAAGCCAGAGCAATATATTTCCCATCTGGACTTACAGCCATTGCTGCAGGAGAATTAGACAAAACTTTTTCTTTTCTTATTGTTTTTTTAGTTGTGTCAACCAGAAATAGCATTGCAGTATTTGCCCTTGTGGCATAAAGAGTTTTTCCATCAGGATGTATTTCTATATTGTTTATTGTGTTTCCTATCGGTATTGATTCAATAAAAGATGAAGAGCTAACAGAAAAAACACTTACTTCATTTGCTTGAAGTGTTTCCGGGTTTGCTATAGTTGCATAAACTTTTTCTCCAGAAGGAGGACTGGTTAAATGTAAAGGGAAGCCATTTGTGGGTATTTCACTTTCTAATGTCCCCATGTTTAAATCAACAACAGATATTACACCGCCATGTTGATTTGCTATAAACCCTATTCCTTGATCTGGAACAAGAGTTAAATCATTCAAGCCCTCTCCAGCCATGAATCTGTTGATAACCTTTTGATCAGATGTGTCAACTATAACAACTTCATCTGGCCTTTCATTGACAAGATAGAGCAGGGTGTGTTCGTTATTGACTTTCCCGCATGAAGAGAAAATCAAAGATGTAAAAATAATTATTAATGTTTTTTTCATTTATGTTATTCCTTAATTTTAAAATAATTAAAACCTGTCCAGGGACTTGTCTCGTTTTTTTCTGTCATTTTCAATACCAATAAACCTATTGCAATTATTAAGAAGGATGCTATTTGGGTCAATGTGAAAATAGAAAAGCCAATTTCTTGATTTTCAAACACTTTCCAGTATATGGGATTGTTTCTAAAAGGCTCCTCTAGTACTGATCTTAACAAGGAATACCATATTAACCATTGGCCAGTTAACCACCCTTCATGCCTAGGAATCCTTGTTCCTATCCATAGTATTAAAAAAAGTATCAATCCAACAAGCATGCCGTAAACTTGAGAAAGGTGAACTGGACCCCTGACAAGTTCAGTTGAGCATGTAGCAATAGTTTCTTGAATGTTAGGACAAAAGCTTGAAAAGCCATATGCTTTTTCTGGCCATGTATAACCTATAGGCAAATCTGTCAGCCTGCCCGCTGCATCATCTCCATTCATAAGGTTGCCAATTCTTCCAAAAATAATACCTATTGCTGAAGGGTAGGCCAGTAAGTCTAATATCCTGCATAGTTTTATATTTCTTTTTTTTGCCCATAACGACCAATAAAAAATACCAAAAGCAATTGCTCCATGAAATGACAATCCTCCTTTCCATATCTGCATTGCTTCAGTTAGATTTTGATATTGGGGTAGGTTGGTTAAAACATAAACTAGCCTTGCTCCAAATATCCCCCACACAACAGCCCAAAATAAACCATCTTCAAATTCTTTTTTATCTAAACCGGATTTTTTGTTGTTCTCTATCCATTTGTTGGACCACCACCAGGATATAAATACAGTAGAGGCCATGCATAAGCCGTACCATCTTATTGTGAGATCGCCTAAAGATAAAAAATCAGGATCCATTTTTAAAAGACCCCAAATTGGTACATTTAATTATTTGTGCTTTGATTGCTTTCCTCACAAATCAACTACCCATCCTTTTTTCCCTGCTGATGTATTTGGGTCTTGATGAACCCAATTTAATTGCTCCATTATCATCATCATTCTCGATGCTTTATTGTATCCAATACCAAAAAGTCTTTGAAGCTGACTCACGCTTATTGCATCTTCATCTTTGA
>CEVA01191704.1_pt1 | contig 47859 bp, 68 predicted proteins | sample 361521 | NCBI WGS metagenome assembly CEVA01 (sample SAMEA2622823, study PRJEB7988) | marine metagenome | isolation source: saline water (ENVO:00002010), including | reverse complement strand
AGTAACACCAGAATTCAATATGTCGTCTATGACAGATATTGTGTTCTTGTTGTTAATCTTTTTCATGATAGCATCTACATTGGTTTCTGCAGAAGCAATAGATTTATTGTTACCGAGTTCAACAAGCAAAACAACTCAAACTAAAAACGTATCGGTAAGTGTGAACAAAGATCTTCAGTATTTTGTAGATATGAAGCAAGTACCCAAAAGTCAGTTAGAGACAGAAGTGTTATCTAAATTAGGAAATTCAGATTCTAGAACTATAACTATACGTTCAGACGAAAGTGTTGATCTAAAGCATGTTGTTTACATTATGGACATTGCTAATAGAAATAAGATAAAATCTACTTTGGCAGTTAAATCTAATTAGCGGCATCATTTTTGAAATGCCATAATAGAATTGAAAGTACCAGAATAAAGTGAAATATTTAGAGACCATACATCAACGTAATGCAGCTAGGATAACAGTTCTTATTGCTCTGTTGTTATTCTTGTTGTTGTTTTTTGTTGGTCCGCAATATTTAGATCCACCAGAAGAATATGGTGTTGCTGTTAATTTTGGAACTACAGATGTTGGTAGTGGTAGCAAACCACTAAGTCAACCCAGAGAAGCTGTTACAGAAGAAGTTGTTGAAGAATCTCAGCCACAAGAAGCTGAAGTAACACCTACTGAGCCAGCAGAATCTACTCCACAAACAGAAGATGTTTTAACGCAAGAAGAAGCTGAAGCTATTGCTATAAAAAAGCAAAAGGAAGCCGAGGCCAAAGCTAAAGCAGATGCCGAAGCAAAGGCAAAATCCGAAGCTGAACGTATAGCACGCGAAAAGCGTGAAGCTGAAGAACGCAAAAAACGTGAAGAAGCCGAGAAAGTAAAAAATCTTGATAATCTTATTGGAGGTGTAAAAAACTCAAAAGGAACTGATGATGGTGGTGATGGTGATGATGATAAACCAGGGAATTCAGGTCAGCTAAATGGTAATCCTTATGCTCCAAGTAAATTTGGAGGTTCAGGACCTGGTAAAGGTGGAGTAGGATATGGATTAGGGGGAAGAAGTAAAATTTCTAATAAAACATATAACCAAGATTGTAACGAAGAAGGCCTAGTGGTTGTAGAGATAAGAGTGAATAAGAGTGGTAAAGTTATAAAAGCTACACCAGGTATTCAAGGAACATTAGGTGGGAGTTGCTTGTTTGAAGCAGCCAAAAAAACAGCGTTATCTTTTAAGTTTACACCAGATCAGAACGCTCCTGACATACAGATTGGATTTGTAAGTATTAATTTTACTTTAGGTCAATAACCAATGAAATATATTGATACAGTCAATTGGATGTTTCAACAACTGCCAATGTATCAAAACAAGGGTAAGTCTGCGTTTAAAAAAGATTTATCTAATACAATTAAGCTTTCGGTACATCTTAATCATCCAGAACAACAATTTAAATCAATTCATGTTGGTGGTACTAATGGAAAAGGCTCTACAAGCCACATGTTGGCATCTATACTTCAAGAAGCAGGTTACAAAGTCGGGCTTTATACATCACCGCATTTAAAAGATTTCAGAGAACGAATTAAGATAAATGGACAAGTCGTTTCTAAGCAATTTGTTATTGGCTTTATAAAGCGAAATAAAACTTTTTTAGAATCTAATAATTTGTCTTTTTTTGAAATGACTGTTGGTATGGCTTTCGATTATTTTGCAAAGCAAAAAGTTGATATCGCCATTATCGAAGTTGGTTTAGGTGGTCGATTAGATTCAACAAATATCATTACTCCAGAGCTCTCTGTAATTACCAACATTGGTTTCGATCATGTACAGTTTTTAGGAGATACATTCGAAAAAATTGCAGGTGAAAAAGCTGGAATTATAAAACAGAATATACCTGTTGTAATTGGTCAAACACAAGATGAAACCAAAGAGGTGTTTTCATCTAAAGCAAAGTCTACAAATTCCGAAATATATTTCGCGGATCAATTGGTTGAAGAAGTTTTAGAAAGTGATTTAAAAGGTTCTTACCAAAAACACAACAAAAAAACGGTTATACAATCTGTTACAGTGCTCAGGCAATTGGGTTACGATATTTCAAATTTAAACTTAAAAACGGGATTGCTTAACGTCGTTAAAAATTCCGGATTACAAGGACGTTGGCAAATTCTTCAGCGACGACCTAAAATTGTTTGCGATACAGCTCATAATAAGGAAGGTTTAAGTTACACAATGCAACAATTGCAAGCTGAGTCCTACAATAAGCTACATATTGTTTTTGGAGTGGTAAGCGATAAAGACTTAGACGGAATTATATCCTTATTGCCAAAACAAGCTTCATATTACTTTTGTAAACCAAATGTGCAGCGTGGACAAGATGAAGAATTGTTAAAGAAGTATTTCCTTAACAAAGGGTTTACAGGTAATTCTTATTCTACTGTAAATGAGGCATTAGGTGCGGCTAAGCTAAATGCAAATACGGACGATTTAATTTACGTCGGAGGAAGTACTTTTGTGGTGGCAGAAATAATTTGATTTTTTTTAAAAAAATATTTTGAGATATTAAAAACTAGTCTATCTTTGCAGTCCTAATAATTAGGGCGCGTAGCTCAGTTGGTTCAGAGCACTTGGTTTACACCCAAGGGGTCAGGGGTTCGAATCCCTTCGCGCCCACTTTTTACGCTTATTTGCGTACTACCACACACCAACACTTTCTAAAATACAGTGATTCAAAGCCTAGTAAAATAGGCAATTGTTGAATTAAATTTGATTTTAGATTGTTTTTAAGCCAGGAACTTCTTTTTGACACAATAGTTGACACAAAAAATATTTTTGTGACAATTCGTACTTCTTTAATATTACACAACTATAAAAATGCAAGTGGTGAACAACAGATTTTACTACGTATAAGTTGCAACGGAACCGAACGTTTGCCTTTAGGATTATACATCAATCCTAAAGACTGGAACAAAAAGAAACAACTTGCGTTAGAAAGTTCTCAAGAACTAATTGATCTCAATCTCACATTAAAAAGAGAACTTGGAAAAATTAATGATCTACAAATCTTTTATAGGCTATCAGATATAAGACCATCTATTGAACGTGTTGTTAGAGATTATCAAAGTAATTTAGGATTTCAGGACTTCAACGTATTCTTTAAACGCATTTTAGATGAACGCAAGCCAACCATAAATAAATCCACCTATGCTAAGGAACAAGCAATACATAACAAGCTTAAAGCATTTAGGCGCAAAATTCCGTTTTCTGATATTGACAGAAAGTTCTTTTTTGATTTTCGCAATCACCTTGCAAGTATTGGTAACGAAAAAACAACTCGTAATGGCAACGTGAAGGTTTTGAAAAAATACCTTAGATACGCTGTTAAGTTTGGCGTGAAACTAAATATTGATTTAGAAGATATAACTGCAGGACCAACAAAAGGTCAAAAAAACTATTTGAATAAAGACGAAATTAAATTACTATACGACTACTACACCTCAAGCTTTATTACCAAGAGCAAACAAATTTGCTTAGGCTATTTCCTTACAAGCTGCTTCACTGGTTTGCGTATCTCTGACATTCTCAATCAAAAACGCGAAACATTGCTTAACGGTTACTTTCAGTTTACACATGTGAAAACAGGTAAGTATCAAAATATGGAACTAAATAATAAAGCCATCGAAATTATTAATCATTGCGACGAGCTCTTTATTAAGTTTTATTCAGCTGGCCATATCAGAAGAACAGTTAAAGACATTGCGGCCTTTGTTGGTATCACTAAAGACATAGATTACCACACCTCTAGACATTCTTTTGGCACCAATGCCATAATTGTTGGTATTGATAAATATAAACTGCAGCACTTAATGAATCATAGTGACATTAAAGAAACTGAGGTTTATATTCACTTGGCAGCACATGAGCAGAATACCAAAGCCGACTTGTTAGATAACCTATGGTAAAGTCTCAGTTTCTATATCGTATTCCAGCTGTATGCCATTGGTTTGCGATATAAATGTTTTGCGAGATAACTTGCGAATAATATGATATTGCCTATAAGCATAAATGATACTTCTTATCTTAAGCTCTGCCAGCTCCTCATAAGAGGATTCAAATATCCAATTGTAATTTACACTGCTCATTAAGAAATTAAACCACAATTCATAGTCATCTAAATAGTTATTAAGATGACTAATAGCTGATGGATCCTCTGCTACATTTAAACTATTCGTTAAACCGCTATAGATAACTAACTGAAGTTTTGTAAAGTCATCTAAAAATCCATGAGCAGTTTTAATACCAAACGTTTTTAATGGTAACGCTAGCGCGTTCACAGTGATTTCCTCAGCATCATCTGGTTTCGTAAATTCATTAACCTGGTACCCATCATTGTTAATTAGTATTTTTTGAGATTTATACTCTTCGTGCTCAAAGTCGAATTGTTGAAACACAAACGACTTACTTCTATTAAAGTTTCGCTCTGGTGTCATTACCTCGAAAGCTGATAAGTCTACAGCATTTTGAGTACTTACAGCATTAACATTTTTCTTGTTGATTGATATCAAACTTCCGTTAATGTCATATCCGTAATTTCGTTTTTTCATTACCGCAAACACAAACTCACCAAAGGTCATGTCTGGCACAGACTTAGATAAGTCTATAGATGTCGCTTCTACTAAAGTAGATACTAATTCTCCGTTAGCATCAAACTTAGCCAATTGGGTAAGTGTTACATCCATAACCATAGCCTCAAAATCCTCATCACCATTTACAATGCCTATTGGGTATTGTGTAGATTGAAAACTAACATCACCTTCAGTACCAGTATAATCTAAGTTGAAATCAACACTATAAAATTTCTCTTTATAACCAGAACCTACCTTAACCACATTACCAGACCATTTATTAGATCCATCATACATAAATTTAGCAGTAGCCACAGAAAATTCAAAAATGCTATTGAAATTTCTTTTTGTTCTTACAACTACGTTTCCTGCTATTTTATATCTACCTGGTTCTGGTAATGGTATGTTTAAATTATAGACACCATATGTAGATGTTTGAATAACATTACCAAATATTGATACATCTACAAGCTCAACTGTTGATGAATAATCATCTGCGTTTAAGCTATACACTTCGCTTTGTGTTGTAAAGCTTTTATAAAATTCATTTAGGCTATAGATTACGGCTTTTTTATAATAAGTATCATTTAATATTTCACCACTTAATGTTACACCTACATCAGCGAAACCAACTTGCAAAACGTATAACAAGTATGGCATTGGCAGCATAATATTTCTATTGATCTGTTCATTATTTTCAGAGTCAAACTCATTAACAACAAAAGCGCCATCTACATATTTATTAATGATACTTTCAAAATATTGCCATTGCTCCGACTCTATATCTATACTGTCTGTAATGACCTGAGGAAAATTATAATTTACAGCTGGCCATGTTTGCGAAATAATTGTTTCTGCATGTGCATAGATAGAGACTAATAAATCCTCTTTATATAACGGAAGTTCTGATAGACGTTTGTTGAAGTTAGGAAACTCTTCTAAACCATAACGTATTTGTCCTACTAAGTTTCTTCCTATGATGCTTTCAATTTCAAATATAGCTTCGTGCACTTCACCAAAAACGTAAAATTGACCATCTAGCAAGGTGACATATTCTGTTAGATTTTCCTCACTAATATTGCCAAGTGCCTCATCCTCTTCGTTAGTAAGTTCTATCTCTACCGGAAAGGTGTATTTAGACACTGTATTATCTTTTATCCAATTATTTTCTTCAATGAACGTGAATTCATAATTAGATAAATCTAACTCTAGCTGATTAAGAATTAATTTTATTATCATTATTTAAATTGATTTGAAATTCTACATCGAAAGCATAGAGCTCTTGGTCGCTATCGTAATTGTTTAACACACTTGTATCTGGTATAAGAGCAACAGGATCATTGCTTTTATCCATTATCCAAGCGCGTTTAGAACTTAATAAACTGTCTAATCGTTTTGGATTCTCCTGAAGCAAAAAACCAGTATTTATAACAACGTTTTGTGTTCTTTTGCTATCTGTTTTTCTAAGGCTTTCTTTAAAGCTCTTATAATCTTTAATGATGTTATTGTCATATCCCATTTTAAAAGCAATATCACCTGTAAATTCCATCATATCCAAAACGCCATATTCATCTTCCCATGCAACATGATAAGAGCGTTTACCTGATGGTAATACAATATATTTTTGACTAACATAATTATTGTAGTCATCATAATAGCCTTCTGGTATTGGTCCAGAGGTTGTTTTATAAATTCTTATTTCCACCACGTCACCAGGATCATAATCTCTAAACGCATATTTAAATAACCATACATTATGGGTAGTTATAATACTATGAGGCAAAGCTTCATGGAAATCTCCGTTTTTATAAATTCGGAAAAAGTGGGTTTCAGTTTTATAAAAATTAAGTAAGGCAACCGAATTTGGAGTAACACGTAAGGGTTCAGCATGATAATTTAATATTGCTGTGCGTGGAAACGATTTTAAAGGTTTACGACCTTTCAAAAAATCTATATTATTATATCTTATGTTAGCGATGCCTTGTTCTGTAATTGTATTTAAAAATGTAATTTCTAAATCTACTTTTGCAGGTTTATAATAAGGTCTTAAAAAGACTAATGTATCAGTTGGTATTAGATTTTGAAAGTTTTCAAAATCAATGCTAGATAGACTTATTAATTCTGCCATAAGTTTCTTAAGCGTTCTGCCTACATAAAATTCCCCTTTATTATTAAACATCGGTATTTTATAACGAAGTTCTTTGTTTCGTTCAACTAAACTATTGTAATCGTAAGTAGTCATATTCAAAATAATAACTAATTGATTAGCTTGCTCGTTATAAATCCTTGTAATTGTATCTAAATCATCTGTAAAATTAATAGCATCTTCAACCATACCTAAATCAACACTATCTACAACAGTGTGCACTACAGGAACTAAATAATCTTGACTATTGGCAGTAATAACAATGTTGCCTTCGTACACACCTTCGCTTAAGTTTTCAGACAATAATGGCACTACATCTATATCTAAAAAATACGTGCCAGAACTTTGACTTAAGTTTAGCCAACTAGGAGCACTAATTGTAAATGGATATGGAGAAACTATGCTTAGTTGTTGCGTCTCAGCTTCTGTAAATCCTTTAACTGCAGAAAATTCTAAACTCTCAGGAGTGGTTATTGTTTCTTCTGTATCAAATACAATTGTTTGTATATCTAAGGCTTGAAATAAAGTGCCATTATCATACTTTAACTGGCTGTTATAATAACCTTGATCAAATTCATCTAAAGCAGAATTTGCGTCAATGCTAACGGTTTGTGAATTTGTACCTGTATATTTTCTTGTGGTACCTGGACCAGGTAACCATTCTTCTACAATGCCAGCATCTACCAAATTACCACCTGATAAGGTGATGTAAGACTTAACATAAATGGTAAATGCACCTGTAGCTGTTATTTCTAAACTTTGAGCAGCGTTAGTTCCTGAACCATCTACATACACAAATGTTAGGTTTCCTGGTGTAATACTAAATGGATCACCATTAGCCACTGCAATGTTGATTTGAAAAAAACGAACATCATGCAACACTATTTCTGATGTTGCTGTATTTTTTCTATAGACCTGAAAACCTATAACATTGCCAAAATTACCTTCTGGTACTATCTGAAGGTTTTGGAATGATACCGTAACGACTTGCTCTAGATTTGCCGTGGTTAACAGAAAACCATCTCCAGTTGCATCATTAATATTTCCAGAAAGCGTAATCATATCTGGAAGGTTTTGCTGTGGATTTTGTTGCGTAACAATATGTTTTACATAAAACTCATAGTCTGGATTTGTATTCTCAGCTAAGTAATCTTTTATAGTACAGGTAATATCTATATCTGAAGGTAAGGCTTCTCCAATGACGTGACTTACATTAATAGGAGATAACGGACTAAATGCCCAATCTTGAACATTAGGCTGATTATTACTACTTGGTGAAAACTGAGGGTTGCTATCAAAGGTTAAATTGTATGGCATATCTATAAAATGTTTGAAGGTATATCTGCATCGTCTTGTACTAAAAATCCTGAGACACTTCCAATAGTTCCTATACTAGATGTTTTCCAAACTTCTAAGTAATAAGATTGGTATCGTAACTGAATACGATCCTTAAAAATTACTGCAGTAGCTTTTAAATATTTTGGTAGATCCTTAGCGCAATAGTCATAAATAGCATCGTCATTAGTGATGAATGGTATCACTTTAATATCTGAAGCAAGAGCACCATTAAGTATTTTAGCAATAGTACCTGTTATACAAAATTTTGTGTCTAAAACTACCTTAGTAAATTCTGTCTCTAAGGCATCGTATAGCCTATTGCATAACACATTAGCATTGTTGTCTGTGAAAAGTACTTGTTTGGTGAAATTATCGTAGGCCATTAAGTATTGATTTTAGATTTAGATTCTATCTTTTCTAGTCTATTAATGTCATCTCGTAAACGCTTTGCGTTAGTAAAGTTTCTGGTAACGTATGCTTCTAATCCATTTTCTTCTATACGTTCTAAAACATCTGAATACCTGTTTAATGCAGATATCATCATCATTTTAAGTTTACGGTCATCGTCATTAATAGGTGCACCTTCTACATTTTTATAGTAACCGTCTTCATAACCTTTAACTCTGCCTATTTCTCTGTAAAGAGATTGCTTTAGGTTAGGATCAAACTGTTTTAGGTCTGGACCAGATATGATGAGCTCAGGGAAATTTTTACCACCTTCGCCAGCAAGGAACATGGTTGGTTTATCTACAACACCAGAGCGACTTTCACCACCATAAGCAGCATTAAAGACTTTACCATCTTGCTCTCTACGTACAGCTACCGTATTATCATAAAAGCCTTTTTCAAAACCTTTTGCTGGTAATGGTTGTGCTAATGCTAAGGCTAATTGAATTCCCGCCATTGTACCAACAATAGCAGCCCAAGGTATACCAAGAACAAATCCACCTTGCGCTAAGGCCTTGGAAATAGCCACAGCTTGATTGCTTAAAATGGAAGCTACATTCATTGCTTTTTGACGCTTGGCTTGCTTGTATTCCATTTCGGCTTGCGCCTTACGCAATTTCTTTTCCTCAGCAGCCACAGCATCATCGTGTTGCTTTTGAGAAATTAATTTGTTAGCTAATAATCTATCTTGCTTTGCGATTTCCTCTTCGGCATTACGCTCTAAACGCTGTAGCTTTTTATTTTCTGAAGCTGTTACAAACTGGTCATACATGCTAAAAGCTTGAACACCTGCTTGTGCAACCATACCTACTTTACCGATAAGACCAGATAAAGTTTCTGTACGCTCAAATACCTTAGCCCATTGTTCGTCATTCATTCCTAAAATATCAACTCTACCTTGAGAGTCAATACCTAAACCATCTAACTCATTGCCTGTGCTACTGCCTCGCATTTTGTCGAGTAGAAGGTTTATCTCTGATAATTCTAAACCTAGTTCTTGCAGCCTAGTTACAATTGCTTGCTTTTGATCCTCTGTGAGAATTGATAAATCAAAACCTTTAAATTCGGTAGCATTTAAAACATTTTGTAGTTCACTTATTAGAGCTACCTGAAGCGCCTTTTCGCGCTCTAGTTTTTCTTTATTGAATTTATCCTGGAGTGCTTTTTTAGCGTCTTCATTATCACCCAGAGCAGCTAACTCATTGTTATGTGCTGTAAGCAATTGTTGTTCTCTTGAAATATGATAAGCCTTTAGTTTTTCTAAATGCGCCTCAATGCCTTCGCCTAAAATATCGCTACGTGAATTATTAAACTCTTCGTCTAATAATTCTATTTGGTCGTAAAGCTCATGGTATTGATCTAGTAAGGTAGAGGCTAAATCCGTGTCTCCTTTAGTAAGTGCTTTGTCATAAGCTTCTAGGATTTCATCTGATTGCGCTCCTAAATCCTGAAGCTTTCTTTTTTGGTTAACCTGGCTTTGTGTCATTTCTCTAACAAAAGCATCTTCTATTAAAGCAATGCGTTTATCTTCAGTTTCCCGCTGAAGTTTTAGTAGTAGTTCTGCTTCTTTTTTAGCCTGATCCACTTTTGAAGTATCATTTCCTTTTGGTGGCACATAACCACCACCTTGAACAGTCCATTTGCCATTTTTATAAATAAATGTTTTTCCTCCAATCGTTTTAGTATCACCCTCTTTTGGTCCTGACTCACCAGAAGAAGATTGATCTGGATTGTTTTTAAGTTGCGTTTTGTAAAGCTCTTCTAAAACTTTAATCTCTTCTTTTGTAGCTTCAATACTTTCATACTTGTTTTTTGTAGCTTGCTTATTTACATCTCCAACAGCACCATGCATGTTAGCACCGTTCTTTAATGCAGCCCACAAGTAGTTATACCATTCTACATTGTCTTTTAATGCAGAACTTTCTAAATCTGCCAATTCAACAGCTTTTTTCTTGATGCGCTCTTGTAGCACATAAGTAATGGCACTTTGTTTAAGACTTTCAATGTGTTTATCTAGAGCTTCTTTTGCTAACGTTGTATTTACAGTTTCTAAGGATAGCTGGTTATTATATTCTGGTACAGTTCTATTAAGCTCATCAATAGCCTCTTGTCTTTGTTTGAGTGATAAGGTTTCGTCCTGAGCAACTTGCAATAACAATTGCTTTTGTTTTATAGTTTTGGCAGTGTTTTTTTCAGCTTCTTTAGTAGCATCATTAAATATGTCTTGCGCGTTCGCTGCCTTTTCTGAAGATTCAGAAAACAAAACATAGGCTGCTGCAACCGCAGTTAATACTCCAACCAATAAACCAACTGGACTTAACTTTGTGATTGTGTTAAACAATCGCATTGCCGCTGAAGCTTTTTTAATGTTACCTGTAGCCGCTAACATAGCAGCCTTTAATAATAAAGTAGCACCTTTTAAAGTGTTGGTAGACACTGTAGTAATCTTTTGTATAAGATTATAAAGCTTTGTGGCTTTCCAGGCATTGTTGGTCCATAATACAGACAACTTTAAAGCAGTATTATAAGACAATACTGCTGCAGTAATTATAATTACTGTTTTTAAAAGCGCTACTAAACGATTTCTAAATCGTGTAACGGATCCATCTGCATCTTCTGATGCACCAATAAATTTAGAAAACCACTCTACAAAATCTGAAAGCGCTTTAACCACAGTTTCTGAAGAAAAGGCTGCCTGAACCCTTTTTTGTATTTTCTCTAGAGATGCCGCTAAGTTGTTATTCTTGAGATTGTATTCATTAGTTAACGATGTTGCTTCTTTTAGGCTGTCGTTGGCTATTTTTTGTTTTGCTTCTAGGTTTTCTATGTTAGCCGCTAAAGCACCTATTGCTTGAGTTCCTCTAGTACCTCCTAATTCAATTCCCTCAAGACGTGCTTGCATCTCTTCAAGGCTTGGATTGCCTTGTTTTAGTCCTTTAAGGAAAAGAATTAATGCCTGATTAGCATCTTGTTCTAATAATCTGGAATATTCTTTAACGCTGACACCGGCAACCTTTGCAAAGTTTTGAACGTCCGAAGCTGCAGAACCAAAAAATTTATTAATTGCTGTAGCCGATATTTCTTGAGATTGACCAGCTTCATCAAAAGCAGCTGCTAAACCTATCATATCTTGAGCTGAGATATTAGCAACATCGCTAATACCAGCTGTACGCTTTATGAAATCCACTAAGAAGGATGCTTGATTGGCACCTGAAGCTGACACTTCGTTTATTGATGAGCCTAAAGCAAGCATAGCCTCTTCAAAATTCTTTCCTTCTCTTTGGCCAACCTTATAAATGGTTACCATTTTACCAACTTCTCTTATCTGCTCTTCACCTAAATCATCACCTAATGCTACCTTTAATTGATTAGCAACCTTAACAAATGCTTTTACATCATCTACACCGCTTTTACCTAAACGACCAGCTTCCTCTGCAAGTTGTAACAATTCTATACGCGCTGTACGTGTTTTGAACGCACCGAATGATTTGGTTAACTCATCTACTTCCTTCTTTGTTAGTCCGGTTGTTTTTTGCACATTAGACTGTGCATCTGATAATTGACCGTTATAGTCTATCATTTTTTGTAATGATAGTACCACACCTGTTCCGGTGGCTATTATAGATGCACCAAGAGCTGCGTATTTATTAAATCCGTTTGCTACTTTAGAAAGTGAACTTTCTGTAGCTTTTGCATTACCTCTAAGTTTGGCTAATTGTGTATTTACTTTCTGTAAATCGTTTTGATACCTTTTATACTCTGCTGAACCAGGTACCATATTACGAAGCTGAAGACGTAATTGAGAAGCGCGCTGTTGTAATTGGCGCATTGTAAGACCAGTAACACCAATTTGCTGTTGAAGCACTTGCATTCGTGCTTTGTTGGCTGTAATTACTGTATTATTCTGTTTTATTTCAGCAGTTAAAGCTTTGTACTCTGCTGTATTTTTTTTGCCTTCTGCGGCAAGTTTGGCGCGTTCGGCACGTAAATCTTTATTTGATGCTGTTAGAGCTCTATTACGTTTTTCTAAATCGTAAAGCTCTTTTTGTGCAGAATTACCGTTAACGATAACGGTAAATCTCATCTCTTCATCTACAATACGCTTTGCCATTAGTGATTTTTATGGCAAAATACAATGTGTATTTGTTTAGTGCTGTGACATGGTGAAGCTCTGTGCTAATGTTTTAATTAAGAAGAAGTCTTAATTCTTTAAAAAGCAAAACTGCATCTGTTCTATCTGAAGTTTCATCTGCATATTGACTGGTTATAAATGCTTCAAATACCAGGTCTAGACTTTTTTTCATTTCTCTTTGAGGCATTAAGGAGAATAAGTTATTTGATTCATTAATTAAGGTATTAACGTCATTTAATATTTCTCTTAATGAATTTCTATAATCTAAATCTGAGAGATTGTCGTTATTTAAATCTTCCTCTAGAGATTTTACCTTACCCTCTAAATTTGAAATCTTTTGTTTTAAGCCTCTATTTCCCATGCTCTTTTTTTGTTAATAATTGATCGTCTTTTGATATGATTTTTTCCATTACACTTTCTCTTAATTGTAATAGTTTACTTCGTCTTATTAAAATTCTTTTAATTCCAACTGAGATTATAACAATAAATACTACTGTACCCAAAACATACACCCATGTAAGTGGTCTATCTACAGTTAAACTTGAATCTAGTACAAACCACAATTGGATGACATAACAAAATAGAGGTACTATTAAAGCTTCTTTAAAAGGTTTTAGATAAAGTCCTATTACTATTATAATTGGTGATAATGTTTGAGAAAGTGACCATATAAATTCTTCGGTCTGTTGGTATCCATGATTGTTTTCTAATTGCACATCAAAAAACACAAAAATCTTATCCAGATATAATATCAATCCGGATAAGATTATTAAAACTGTTGGGAAAACACTAGGGTATATCTTACTGGTTTCCTGGTCGTTTGATTTTTGTTTTATCAATTGAATAATTTGGCTTTAATTCTACATCAAAATTTTGAGCAGAGCCAATGCAAAACACCATTAGCAAACAAATTGTAATTACTTTTTTCATAATTAAAGGTTTAGTTAAACATACGTTTGTACTAACCTTTAGTTTGCTCAATGGACAGCTATAAAGCTATGTTTTTTGGCTATACTTAATGGGTCAACAAAAATTAATAGCCGTTTAAGGGATTACTAATATAGAAAAATATTTTAAATATGTAAGTTGTAGTCGTTTAACAGCATTTTTTTCATCTTATCAGTATATTCAAACTGTAAACGTCTAAGTACATTATTAATCATACCATAGATAGGCTTGTTATGTACTGGATGTGCTATTTTCTTAGTAGTTTGACCACTTTTACTAGATCTTGTTTTCATATCAATAAAACGTAACACTTGTGGATGAGTGTACTGCAACTTATGATCTTCTAGAACTTGAAAGCCTCTATTATTATATAATGATGACGTTGTGAAGCCTCTAGAACTCATTAAAGACTGCTGATAGTTGTCTAGCTCTTCCGCTTCTTCTTTTAGGATATGGCCAATGAAACGTTTTTCTAAAACGTCATTATCCTGAGTAGTATCTCTTTTATTTAGAAGGTCCATCTTTTATCTTTAATCTACCAGCTTTATATAATAGCTCTAACATTTTTGGGATAGAACGACGGTTAATAATATTCCTTCTATCGTGTTTAGTTATACCTATTTTCTTTCTCAATTCTAAATCCTCAAGAATTTCATCTACAGCTGTAATAATATCATTTTCTGTCATTGCGTTTATGTTTAGTATTCAAAAATACTACTTTACACAAACATATCAAAGTTTAACATTAGTTTCCATCCGTTACATCCATCCATATCAAATACTGGTTCTAGTTTGATGGAATTTGTATTTAAGAAACGAAGCTCTGAATATGATAAGCTATCTTCCAAAATTTTCTTTAAGACTTTTTCAATCACAATGTAGGTTTCTTCATAGATTTCCATGAGCTCATCATGGTCCACTTCTGAATATGTGGTTTTTTTTAGGATATAAAACTGTGTTATATTAACAAGTTTGAAACTGTCTGCATCATTACCTTTACCAGAGAAGTCTGGAAGAATACCTAACAGCAGTAAGTTTTGATTTTTCTTATGACTATTAAGGAACTTTGTTAATTGACTTTTGACAACCACAATTCTATTTCGGTTGATTTCTTCAAACGTATCATCTAAAGATTGTACGTAATTTTTGAACCATTCTACTTTTCCCATGGGTTTTAATTAAGGATTACTTTTTTGATTTGCTTTTATGGCTTTTGCTTCATCTAACTCTGTTTTTCTTAAATCATAGAGTAGGAGCAGTACTTCCCATAGTGGTTGTTTTCTGGTATGTTCTAGATTACCCATAATACCAGACTTTGATATATGAAAGGCTAAGGACTTAGTTCCTAATCCTGGTAAATCGCTTTTAATTGTGCTATCTGATTTAAATAATATTGAAAGATCTATTTGTTTACTCTCCCAAATAACCTTTGATGACGTTACATAGTTTTGAAATGCATCAAAAAACAAGAAGAATGCATAAGCCAATGCAGGATCTACATACTTTTTATAGTACGCAGCTTTCTTTTCAATAAACTTTGTTTGGTGTCTTTGAGGTTCTTGATAGTAAATTGCCATTAAGTTCCACAGATACTTAACGTCTGAAGTTCTGTAAAACATTTGGTACGCGTGGCTAGCATCTTCATACTGCCCAAATGTGGTATTTGTAAATCTGGCTTTAGGACCAGATATATTTAAAAGTGCTGGTTTAATTTTTGGAACCGGATTTTCTATAAGATTTAGTTTTATCTGTCTATTCTTATCCTTAGTTTCAATAAAGAAAGAATCCATTAGATAACTAATGCGCTCTATATTGCTAAAGGCATTCTCTAACTCTATTTGGTTGATTTTGCGTTTACCAGGTTTAAGGTTCAGCAATGCATAAATTGCCTGCACCCTAAACTCTTGGTAGGAGATACTGCCCATCTGCCAAGAAAATAGCAGTTGGGCAACATCTCTAAACTCATCATTATTACAAAAAGCTAGTTCCTTAGGAATGTATTTAAGAATGCCTTTTTCGGGAATTTCAATGATATGATGCGTAAGGTTATCCATTAAGCAAAAATATCTGAGTAGTTAAGATTGAGTTGTTGTAAATCATTACCGAAACGCTCTAATACAGCCGCTTTAACTTCTTCTTTATTTTTGAAATCTTTCGGGATGTATTTTGATTTTGCGTCTATACCAAAGTAACTTCTTAGCCACAACATGATATCTTTCTTAAGCTTTTTTCGTTTTATCAATTGCTCATCATTTGCCTTTTTCAGAGCTGGATACGCTTTAGCTAATATCCAACGTCTTTTAAGTTTTTGAAATATGCTTTTTATCCATCTAAATGGACTGAGCAGCCAGTTAATTAGTTTCATATTTAAGTTGTTATAAAATTGTCGTCTTCGTTAAATCCATAAATGTCCTCTTCAGTTTCTGAAACTGTTTTTTCTACAACTTCTGGAGGGAACATTTTTTTATATTGATGTTCTATAGCCATGAATGCACGTTCTGCATCTGCCATAAATTTTTGAGCCGCCTGATCTATTACAGGTACTTGTGGAACCACGCGCCCTCGAATTGTCTCTCGATCACTTCTCACAGCTTGCAAAATTCCTTCTGGAAATAATTGCACCTGCATACGTGGTAAAGCCCAAGACAACGCATAATAGGCACATGCTTCTCTTATATGGCTAATTAATTTCTCTTCGTCTTCACTTGGTATTTGCTCAGATGTTGGTGTATCTTCAATAGCTTGATTTTTGATTTTTGACTTTAAACTAGTCATTAATTCACTACCTATTCGCGGAGCTATTTCTCTCGTTTCTGATAATTTTAAACCTGGTTGTAATTTTAATAGCAGAAGACGTGATTTAATATCGTAATGCTCTGAATAATCTTTAACTGTTCTAATGAATAAGTTATAAGTTTCTGTGTTCTTTGCGGATGATTTCCAAACACTATAGCTTGCATCCATTAATTTAATTAATGTGTCTATAGCTTTATACGCTCTACGTTTTAGATTATCATCATCTTTAACAAGCATCCACTCAAATGGTGTTTTTTCATTCTCTGAAGTTCTCATTCTACGACCATTTGAGGTATGCGCTATGTCGTTTGCTGGCGCAAATTCCATATAGCCATATGTTGCAATAGCTCTTTTAAAAGCATCTACAATAGCTTCATCTTGATCTAGCGTATAACTATCCATCAACGCTGAGTATGTTTCTCCGCCTATAATGTCTATTAGCTCTGAAGCAGCTAATATTAAATCTGGTTTGATTTTTACCAGTGGTATGTCTATATCTGTAAAACCTAGAGCTTCTTTGAATTCTTCCTGGAATGTTTCGTCTATGGCGCTGAATGGTATATCCATTATACTTGGTTTTTAGTTCTTTTACTAGCTGTGATGTCTTCCTCTCTCTCAGGTGGTAAATGATAAAAGCCTAGTCTATAGTTTTTATCAGGGAAGTTTATTTTTAAAGCATAATTAATTGGCTTCATTACAATAGTCTCAGGTATATCTATACCTGTAAGTAAGTAATTCTTTAACGCATAAAGTTGTTCAGAACCTGAATCTGAACGACCTGATTCGCCTGCACCACCTAGAGCTGGATGCATGCCTACACCAGCTGATACCATTCTGTTGGCTTGATCGCTTATTTTAATTTGAGATTCTACAAAGTCTTTGATGTTTTGTTTAATCTCTTTTATTTCCCAACCCTCTTCAAAAATTTTATGTCCTTCTACAGTCTGGTATTTAATAGAGTGCCAAAACTTACCTGTGTTTTCTGCTCCTGAAAGTACTTTTGAAACTTGTCTTAAGTATTCTTTTTTATAAGCAATTAACATCGCTTCCTCATATTTTTCACCGTGTTGTTCTTTTAGTTCTGAGGCTTTCTTTTCCCAAAACTTTGCCGGTGAAATAACATGATATTTAAGGTTGATACTATTTTTGGATAGCGCTTTTAATATTAATGGTATCGCTGAAGATCTTCTAATCCATTCTAAGCTACCATATACATCTGGCACCGTATAATAATCAGAACAAAAACTATACATGTTACTATATAGTATTGATGTTCTGTATTTGAATGGATTTTTAAAATCGAATAAACCATACACATCGTAATCTGATACGTCAGCTACTCTTTTGAAGTTCCAATCTGTAATGATACATACTTTAGGTTTATAGCTTAAGTCTGACAATAGATTACCTAAACGAGCATATTCTATTGATATGTGCTCTAGTTTGGATATAGATGGTTTATTAACTCTAATTCCTTTTGATGAGTGAAACTTAGTGAACGAACCTTCTATGTCCGTGAAGTCAACTATACATTTCATTAGATATTCCTGATAGTCCCAACTATCTAACCAATTCTGTACTTTGTTATCCTGTACCCATGTACGCTGTAATTTATTGTCAACTATTTCTTCTGTATACAACTGTGGTCCTTTACCCCAAAGTAATTGCACTTTCTTTTTTAAAATACCTGGTGCAATTGAATTGTTCTGAACTACATCCTTTATAGTTTTTGGCAAATCATTGTTAGAACCGTAAGGAAATACTCTGTAGTTTCCTATTTGATATTCTTGATTTGTCCAATCTAAGTTATCTTGAGGTATTCGGTACTTGTCAAACTCTCGTGGATTTTCTGCTGATTCAAACGTAAATGCGATATCACCAGTATCTACTAAGGCATTTCTTCCTTCAAATTCTATATTCATTATTCAAGTTCTATGTTATTATACTTTAATAATAAAGGCAGGTAAAACCATTTATTAGTATTATCGCTTAAGTCAGTGTAGCCAATCAACAAGTTGGCTTTATCAGATTCATCCTTGGATAAGCCTTTCCTTAATAAACACTTCGATACATTTTTTTCACCATTACTAGTGCCCTTGGTTTGATTCAAACTAACAAAGCTTATTGAAAAGGGAATGTTGTTAGCACTTAACCTTCTCATTTGTGATATTGCATCGTATAGTTTCATAGAGCAATAATACATAACAACAAACGCTTGTGCTGTGACATGGTTTGTTTTTTAAAGTGGTTGCCCACACCACCCACACTGGTTGGCGTGAACGTGTTATTGTGGTTAGATGTCACGTCATATATCTATGGTTTTTTGAGGGGTGCAATTGCATACACAGTTCTCAGCGGGTCGGGGTCTTGTGACACACAAACAAAACCCTTTTTTTATTTAACAGGGTTTTATGTTTGATAATCAGTAATTTATGTTTTTTGAGATTTTAAAGCGAGTAGTTTTTTTATGTGAATTTTTATAAAGTTGATTTATTTACAATGTATTTAAATAAGTGTTTTTAGAGTGATTTTATGATAATTTTTCGCCTCAAAAGTTGTCAAAATGACTACTTTTTGCTATCTTTAATAAAGTTAATTAATTAAAAATCAACAAATTATGTCAACAACAACAAAGAAAAAGCCAACAGTTAAAAAGAGTGAAACTCCAAAGGCTAACGAGAAAAAGGCGACTCCAAAAGTTGAAGCAACTCCAAAGCAAAACGGAGCAACTCAAAAAAGCGTCATGCAAAAAATTGATGATGTTTTAAGACCTAATGGAAATGCAGTTGTAAAGCGTTTAGAAACTGCTCAAATTCTTGCTACAAAGTTTCAAAAAATGTCTGATAAATACGACGAGTTAACGCAGTTCATGGCAGGTAAGGACAACGAAAACGGACAAATGAAATTTGCAACCGAAAACGGTTACTCCTTTACCTTAAGTAATCCGGCAGTAATAAACAAAGTGCTTTTAGTTATTGAAAATGAATTTTCAAACCATTTAGAAGAAGCGGAGAAGAATTTACTAGAATTTCAAATTTAATTAAACAAGCAAAAAGGCTACTATTTGCGGTAGTAGCCTTTTTTAAAATTTATGACTTATGACAACACAAGCCAACAACAAGAGCAAAAATAATCCTTTTATTTTGAGTAATCAAGTAAAAGCCATACTTCACAAAAAAGGACTTTCAAAAGTCTTTAATTACGCTGATTACAACCACTTCAAAGAGCAATGCAAAAACGCATTTAACAAAGCGCAAGAAATAGCTGATAAATTCACAGAAGAACACCAAGAGCAAAGCGATTTAAACGAATACGTATTTTAAAATTTAAGACCATGACAACAACAACACAAACAATCCACCAAGCAATGCAAAATTGCAACAGTAAAGAAGAAAAAAAACAACTTCTTAAATCTTTGAGCATCCAAGCAAAGGAGGCTATTGAGTTAGGAACCACAGAAGAAGCCACCGTTAACTCCGTTTTAATTTCCTGGCTTACCAATGAAGAGCATCAAGAATTTAACGGTTTTTGGGAATGGAAGAAAAAAGGCTTTAAAGTTAAAAAAGGTGAGCAAGGTTTTTTCGTTTGGAGCAAAAAAATGAAATCTAAGGACAAGCAAAGCGAGGACGAGGACAAAGAATATACTTTTTACAGTTTAGCCTATTTATTTTCTAATGCTCAAGTCGAGCCTATAACACCAAAAGAAAATGCTTAAAACTACAGACGTACCACAGTATTTGAGGGAGTTTAACTCCCTCTTTTCTTTCATAAGCTATAAACATGATATCGCGCGCGTCTTCGACGATTTTCTAACTCTTGTTATTTGCTGTCTAGCCAGACAAACACAAGAGGACTGGTACTTGCAGACCATAAGAAAATACGACGAAGACGAAATAAATAATTTTCCAAAGCTTTTAGGACAGCTTTTCATTATTTATGATAGGGCAATCTCCGCTGGAGATTGGATAGATCCTTTAGGTGATTACTACCAAGAACTAGCTGGTAAATACAAAAAACAAGGTTTTGGCCAGTTCTTTACACCTAAATCTTTATGTGATATGATGGCTCAAATCACAGTAAATAAAAATGATTTTGGGAATACAATAAATGATTGTGCTGCAGGAAGCGGTAGAACACTTCTAGCATCTAATAACGTTTGTAAAGGTAATTATTACATAGCTCAAGACATAGACCATATGTGTGTTAAGATGTGTTGTATTAACATGGCTATGCATGGTATCAAAGGCGAAGTCCTACACATGGACACCCTCCGCAACAATGCGCCTTGGAACAGCTATATAATTAACCACGATTGGCACAAAACCAAAACGCCATTTGTTTACAAACTAAAAGCCGACACTTAGTCGGCTTTTTTTATTCTGGAGGTTTACTTTCAATTGAAACAAAATCTTGTATTGTCGTTTTTTTACAATTATCACAATCACTAATTTTTGGATCAGGTAAACTCGCTGTTACATAATGATGAACTCTTTGCCAATTCTTAAAATCACTAAAATCAGGATAAGCTGGTAAAGCATGTTCAATAATTTCAGAACACCTTCTACATTTTGTTTCGTAAGTAAAAAATTGTTTAGCCATACTTAAATTTAAAAAAAATAACTGCACACAACAGTCAATAACAGCAATTAAAAAAGCTGTTATTTTGGTGTTGGCAACCATTGCTCGCTAAAGCACAAAAATTAGAAACCATATATTATGAAATACGATTTAATTGAACTAAAAACCGCAAACAATCAAAAAGTTTTAATCAATAAAGCTTTTATATCGAATATTGTTGAAACAAGTCCAAACTCAAAGCAATGCGTAATTGCTGTAAATGATATTCATATAAAGATTAATGAATCTTTTGATGAATTAAAGTTACAAGTTTACGGTAGAGTTTAAATCCATAAATCTAATAATTGAATTAAGAGCCTTCTTAACGTCTTGACAATTTTTGCCTTTAATTAATGGTTGAATACTCGAAACAATGTTTTGTTGATTTTCTGATAAATGTTCTTCGTGAACATCAAAATTTACTTTAAAGTTTGACATAATATTTTTATTAATTGGATTCAATCACTTAAAAACGGTGGACTGAATAAACCGTAATCTGAATCATAAAAGCGCAACTGTTACGCTGGACTGACAATCTGTGTGGTTAATAAAAAACGGTTGCCAACAACGCCTATAATTAATTGCTAGGTCACTTCCGACTTACGAAAATTCCGCTGGAATTTTCTATCTGTGATTTATTTGCTAAATTAGTTGCTTAACCACGCAACTAACCATAGCCAAACACGTTGACGGTAATGTCCTAAAGGCACGCATCCCTACGTTTCTTAGTGCATCTACAAGCCCAACGGTATCGACCACAACATTTTGTCATTTCATTCATATAGTCAATGTGTTCTTTTTCTAAACTCTCGGTATGCTCATCACCGTCAACGGTCAGTGAATTGCTATGCATCACCTTTGGTATTTTCTTATTTTCTTTCATAATTTCTATATTTTAGTACACTGACAGCCAACAAAGGATATACACAATAGATGCACAGCAGATGCACTTACTCTGTATGCTGCGCATCCAAAGTGCATAATCCCTGACCGTTATATTTAATTTTCTTTTTCCCCACCACTCAAACGCTCGAATATCACAATTGCCAATTTTAACCATTTAGGCATGTCCTTATTTGGCTGGGTTTGGTTCTTAATACTGTTGTAATTTAGTTCGGTTATATCTGCAATGTCTTGGTTATTTAATCCAAGTGCTTTTTTCATTGCTTTAAATCTATCGTGCCAATTCATATAAAATGGAATTTACAGTAACTAAATGAAGCTGTAAAGCTTCTTTTAAAATCGCCATTTGGATAAAACTGGTCTATCCAACAATAATCTTCGTAAACAGAAGATACAACCCCTTCATTTAAGAAAGAGCTGAATCCTACTGCAACTTTTACTTTATCACCAACTTTCGGCTTGTTTCTAAAAAATCTCATCCTATAAAGTTTTTACCATCTTTAGTACAAAACCTTTCTACTTCACCACTTTTTAAATAGCAGTCATAAGAAGTTCCGTTATTATCAACGGAAACTATACCGCCTATAATTTCATTTACTTTAAAAATTCCTTTTAATAATCTTGTGTTAATTTGAGCGTACATAATTTTATTTTTATCGTTAAACATATTCAAAAGTAATAAATAAATTACTTACTACCAAATAAAAGTAATAAAAATGTTACTTTTTATCAAAAGTAATTTGCCAACGCTCAAAGAAAACTAAAATATAACAACGTGTATAGTTCAGTTGCCTAAGCAAGTTTGTGAAGAGGGCAACCGAAACCATACACAAACCGTTGTCTGCAATTAAAGATAATCATTCTTTTACGAAATCTTCGGTAAGTAGGTGAGTGACATACTGATCCTCATCTACTAAAACTAAAATATCATTTTCTAATTTCCAAAGGCTACCAGCATCTACTTCTATACCTTCAATACTGGTAAGGTCTGTTTTGTTACGATACATGTTGCGGCTGAATTAAGTTCTGTAACGTGTTAAAATCCTCTTGAGTAAATTGGTTTATAATACTCATTCCTTGCGTTACCAACTTAGAGTTGTGGTAATACGCATTACGGTCGCTTGGCTTATTGGCATAGTCTGTAGAGAGCCAAGCCTCTAACATGTTCATCACCTGGCACTGTATATCTGCAGGTGCATTAAACTTAATTTCTTCTAGCCACTCTAATAAAGCAGCAAATTTGGTTTTGGTGGTATTTTCTGTGAACATAACGAAAATATTAAAAAGGCGAAGCCCACCCTTAGGTGTGTTCACACAGTCTAGGACTGGATTTCCTTCGTTTCCTTAGGATCACCGTAGATGAGCTTCTATCGTAAATAAGATGTTTCGGATTTCTCCTAAACTATGTGAACAAAGCAAACATAATAAAAAAAAGTATGCAATGTGCAATTGCATACTTTTTATTTTATGATGTTCACTATAAGTGAATTTTTATTCGGTCTTTCTTCTCAAAAGATAATGATATACGTTTTGACCACCAACAGAAATAGCATAAGCTTGTACAAATTCAAAACCGTGTTTACTCATATAGTTTAAAGCATCAATCATAGAGTTAAATATAAGTTTATCACCATTTTCATCTTTTAATTGAAGCTCTTTACCAGACCCAAAATCTTTAACTTTCTGTCCAAAATCTAAAGAAATAGTAAGTTTCCTACTAAAAGCTTTATGAGTTCCTAATATCTGTATATACTCTGCATCTATGTCTGAAATAGGTATGTCATTAACAGTTTGACTTGAAGCTGATAAAAAGGAAATGAAAGCAAGAATTAAAAATAGTTTTTTCATATCGTATTATTTTATTGATTAAAGAAAATTTTAATTTTTATCGTGGTCCAATTAGGACTAATGTTTCTAACAGAAACAAATGAGGTATAATCATTTCTGATGATATCGAATACTTCATCAGAATCATCATCACTTATATATCCAATTTCCATTCCATCACACAAAACTCTTATCGCAGTATCTGAATATTCGTTATCTACATCGTGTTCTAACGTAATGGGATAATGCAACTTACAAAAGTTTAAAATTGTAGTCATTCTATCTTCATACGTTATACCAACAATTTCATATTCATCGTAATGAGTATATTTAGATAGATCATATTCTACTTTTCTTTCATAAGTAGTAGATTTACTTTGTGTATGTGAATTATCTGTTCCTACAGACATCATAGCTATAGCTATTATAATACCTATAGCACAGATTATAAAAAAGAAAGTAAGCATTTCAAAAGTGTTGGTGGTAGACCACTAATATACAAAACTATCCCACAACACCATCCAATCCAGTTGGCAGGTATTCGCGTTCGTATTTAACGAGCTTCGTCCATTTTTTACGATACATAAGGTATTTAAAAGCATCACTCATATTGGTACTCTGCAATGGTAATTTGTTTACTGGTAAACTTTCAGAGCTCTTGTCTTTTTTTATGTACTTAATACCTGTACGAGATTCTACACCAATAACAATCTTACTGAGTTCTAAGCTACTTTTTAGCTCTCTACATTGGTAACGATCTATTAAAAGTATTGGTAAACCTTTAGTCGTTTCCTGAAGGACTTGCTTTATAAAAAAATGTTCCTGGCTTTGACGAATATTACCTTGCTCTCTACTCATTAATACCACATTCCAACCTGTGCTTTTACCATTTTCATCGTACTCTATGTGCTTTCTTACTTCAGACGCCCAATCTCTACCACTAGACTCGTACTGATTACCAGAACGATCATAATACATATAGACCGTTCTATTAATGTGAGGTGACCAGTACTCTCTAAACTTTTTACCAAGCTCTGCAGAGCTTTCAGGAATAAGCGTATAGTGATTTTTGAGACAGCGGTAATACTTACCTTGTTCCTGGGCAACGACCATAGATATCATCTTACCAAAATCTACACCAATATCTAATGGTGCGTGTGGGTCCCAATAGCGTAATGATTTACAGGTGATTTTCTCTTGGAAGCCTGTTTGCCTTTCAATTTCATTAACAATACCATCATCATAGTAATGATGTTCGCCTAAGCCTACATAAAAACGTTCGCCTTCCTCTAGCTTACTTTTAAAAGTAAGTACAGATTGCTTAAACTCTTCCCATCCTAGTTTGTCTAGCTGTGACATAACGTAGCCATTGTCTAAGATGTCTAAATTCACCAAACTACTTACCATCATAAAAAAAGTAGTGTCTTTACGGGCTTTGTACCATTTTACCATCCAACGCTCACGTTGTTTGATGTATTTTTTTAGCATTCCTGTATTTCTCAAATCATAAGCACGCTTAATCTTGTGATTAATTTCATTAAGAATGGAACCTGCCTGAAAAGCGGCTTTGATTTTTTCCATATCCATTAAATCGCGATTGTCCAGGATCCAATCATGATTCTTTTTGGATATGTTTGGTAAATCTGTAGTAAAGGTAGTGCCACGATAAAACGGTGAATGCCTTACCTGAGGATGGCCACGAAGCGCAGGACTAATAATATCTAACACTTTCTTATCAAAATACTTTACTTCATCACCAAATAAATGCTGAATAGAGTCACCTGCCAAACCAGATGGTTGGTCTAGACTTCCTAATTTGAAAATACAGCCATTAAATATTGATATGGTATTCTTATACGTCATTATTGGAGTATAAGGAATATCGAAATGCGACGGAGGTCTATCTTCAAGCACGTAGTGGACACCTTCTCGCCAACCGAGATACTCTCTCCAGCCCTCTACAAGCTTTGGAAGTACCTTATCCTTTGCATTTACAAACGTGTCTGCGGCAAAACCTAAAACCGACCTTGGCATATCGTACACAACCTCTTGAGAACGGTCTGCTACAATTCCGGTAGTTTTTCTGGTACCACGACCAGCTATAATATTTAAGTCCTTTGGTGCTATAAAAGCTACCATTTGGTCTAAAAAAGTACCATAGCGAAGCTCTACATTATTCTGATGGTTCTTCATAACGCGGATCTTCTTCTTTTTCTAAAAATACTTTCATTGGTAATGCTCCAGCTTCACGCTTAATGATATCGCGCTCTAGCTCTGTAAGCTCTGGTAATTTATCTATAAAAGCAGCTATTTCGCGCCTATCTGCTTTTGGTATACCAACATCTTCAGGATTCATGGTATAAAGCTTAAACGGACGTTTAAACAATTCTTCAGGTAGATCTTCCATATCTGGCTGGTCTAACTGACGAAGCTTTCCTAAATCTGCTATCATTTTACCCACTTTAGAAGCGTCTGCAGTGTCTTTCATGGTTTGAATAGCAAATGAAATAAGCTTTTCCATTTTTTCGGCATAGATATTTCTCCAAGCTGCTTTACTAATAGTCGTATCGCAGTAGAAATATTCCATGGCTTGATTGTAGAGTTTATTGGCAAAATACCTGGAATAACCATCTACTTTAATCAAATGATTAACGATATGGTCCTTACTTGGAAAATTTTTAAGACGTAAGTACATGCCACGTACTTTTTCCATCTCTAGCATGTATAGCATTGTGTCTGACGTATCTTCACCAGGAACACCATTTTCTACAAAATCATAGATTTCATCTAGCTCTATATCTCTTAAATCTTTACTCGCCATAGAAGATGATGGATTTTATATTTTCTACATGCTTTTGCTCTTTAATCTTTTCAAACTGTTGTACTGCAGTAATGTTACCAGACCTGGCATTTTGAGACAACTTATCACTAATCTCAAAATCGGCCTGAAGACGCCCACGCTGTATAGCAGTCCATATCGCAGAATCTTCAGTAGTGGCTTCTTTACGAAAGGCGCTTTTTTTCATACCTACGTATATGGCCATTTCGTCGTAGCTATAATTAACAGCTGCCAAACGCTCTATGGTTTGCTCTAGGGTGAGCTCTGAGAGGTCTTGTGAGTTTGTTTTGTTGTCTTCAGTCATTACTTTTGAATACTAAATAAGTGCTTATATGATATTTTCTATCATTGAGAAACATGTGGATATTTTTTTCTAAGTTCTGAAGCTTCTAAAGAAATGTACCCTTGATTTACCAACCTGTTATGCTCTTCTATCCATTGTTCAGGCACTTGCAGCTCTGCGTTTAGATAACGTATTATAGCTTCTTTTAAATCTTCTTTTCTTGAGAAATGATGTATTCTTTCTGGAATGATTCCTTTTGGTAACAAATGATTTGACATCCTAATTGTATTTTAATTATTCTACCAAAGACAACAAATAGTCTACTTGATTTTCAGCATCCTCAACCGTTTCACCAACATCGTCTGAAAAATTTTAAGGGTTTTTACGCCATTCAGTATTGTACTTATGTTGCGCTTTAATTAATTGTTCTCTTGTGTAAGTCATGATTATTCAATTTTAATTATACTTCCATTAATCGCCTTATGTCTAATTTGCACCTCGGTAATTAATTTTTTACGAAACGCAAATAAATTGGCGCAATTGGCAAATAGATATTGTTCGTAATATGCATTTTCGGACCAGTTGCCTGAGCCTTCAATAACATAGTGAGCGTCTTTTGTTTCTATAAGGCATACCTTGGCATGTACCCAAGCGAATAACACATTTATATTAGCGTACTCACGATTAACTGCAGCGAGCAAATCTGTTGTCACTGGATTGCGCCTCAGCAACGTGTCGCTAACTAAAAGCGTTATTTCATCCACCAATCCGTTTTGATGCAACTCCACTAATGCATTTATCACTCGTTTATTAATAGAGTAGGTGGTAGCATACAAATGTTTTGCTGTTTGATGCTCTAAAACCACCGGAATAAACGTAAAGGCATTAAAGGAGTTATCACTCTGTAAGAAAAAGAACTCTTCTCGCTCAGGGAGACGTTTCAAGTCTTTTTTTACAGCGGCAACTTTTTGGTAATGCGCTGCCAGGTATTTAGAAACAAAACTTCCAGAAGATGATGACTCAGGCACCTTTTTAGCATCATTGTCTGGAAGTGTGAAAAATTTATTCAAAGAACTAGCTTATTTTTTCTAATCGAGCATCTACAAGGTTTAACTCATCTTTCCAAGTCTGCAGCTTTTCTCCAAACTTATCCTTTGCTTCTCCATCGTCCATTTTATCAAAAGCTTTCTGATCTCTACTAATGTAGCTACGCAGATTTTTTTGACGCTTAGTTAACTCAACCGTTCCCAAAGCATTAACTGCTTCTTCTAGCATCTTTTCTGCAAAAATTGGATGCTTACCTAAGATTTGTTTGTGCTCTTGGTAATGCGTCAGCTCATCATGGCAATCTAAGTTGAGTTTAAAATCTGCTACAACCTTGTTAGCTATAGCATAAATCTCTTCATTAGAAACACCTGCTTCTACCAAAGCCTTAAGCTCTTCACGTCCTTCTTTCCAGTTAATATAAGCTGAAACCATCTTACCTGTAAGAGTGTGGAATTCATCCGGACAATCATCATCGTTTAAGAATGGATAAAGCTCTCTGATTTTTAAACCTTGTTTTACGTCCTCAGGAGCAGCAGATAGCGCCTCTGTAAACGCAGTTGCTAATTCTTCTTGAGTAGGTTCTTTTGGAATAAAGCCATCTATAAAAGCAATAAGATCTACTTTCTTTTGGCTTGTAGGCTCTACACCTAGAGCTTCAGATATATTTTTTGCTAATGGCTTTAACTCAGAATTGTAGTTTAATTCCTCAAGGTTTACCTGTTTTAGTCGCTCTACAATTTCTTCAGGAAGCTCTACAATAACGTCTAGGTCTTTAACTTCTTGCTTGTTTGCAGACACAAGTTTCTTAACCTCGCGATCTGTAATACCACAAAGTTTCTTAAGGTCGTATTCTAAGCCTTCTAGGTTTACAGGCGAATACATTGCGGCATTATAAAAACGCTTTTGCGATGGTGTGGCACCATCTAATTCCTTTAATTTTTCAACCAGACCTTTATAACGCGCTTTTGGCGCTTTTGGGTGACTGGCCAACAGTTCTAACACTGCATTTTTGTCTTTAGTTTTCATACGTATGTATTTAAAGTTTTATCTCTAGAGACTGCAATGTAATTGCAATTATTGGGTGTTGCTGTGACATGGTTACACCACAAAAAAAAAGTCCTGCATTACACAGGACTTTTTCAACTCAAAATTAAAAAAACTAACAATCAACTAACTTCTGTTTTTTTCTATTAAATACATGGTCGCTCCATTGTCAAACACTTCAAAAGAAATGGTTGCATTTTCTAAAGCTGTCCAATCTTGGTCATCATTTAATAGTACTGTAGCACCAGTAGCATCACCAGAACTTAAGGTCGCAGGATCAGCACCACCAGAACCAATTAAGGTTACTGTATCACCATGTACCAAATCGAATGTTGGTATGGTAATCGCAGCTGTAGTATCTAAAGCCTCTACCTTGTATTGGTAGCCTGTAGCCGCCAACATATCTATAGATACATCTGTAGCCGCTGGAGCAGCTGTTGGGATGTTACCGTTATAATGTGCAGGAACAAAGCGTGTGCCTTGTATTTGCTCAAAGTTAAAGTTGAAGCCTCTACCATCTTTATCATCCATAAAGTCACCTTTCATTCTTAAAGGTGCACATGGTGTACCATACATTCTTTTTGAGCTGTCTGCACAGTTACCATAAAAAATAACAAGGTCTTCACCTAGGTTATTTTGGTAAAACTCATGCGCTTCTAACTCATCACCAGGATGCGTCGCTTCAAACTTTTGCTTTATCTGTTCTTTATCTACATCTCCTTCAGTAGCAAAGTTTGGTTTTTGGTTTACACCTGTCATGTAAACTGATATAGCAGTTTTACCTGGCTTCATAACTAAATCGCCAACAGCTAACACACCTTTAGCGTTTCTAGCTGGCCATGTTAAGACATCTTTTGTTCTTACAATATGAACATTAGGATCCTTTGGTGTAGATGCACCTGCACCTGCAGTAGCTGGTTTATTTACGTCTTGAAATTCGTACATAATTAAAATATTTTAAGAGCCTCGACCTAAGCCGAGGCATTGATTATACATTTACTTAGGCGATAGTTCTTGCAACTTCGGTCCATACACCATCTACCTTAACAAAGGTGATGTTATCAGCAGCATTGGCTAATACAGCTTGTGAAGCCACTTCTATATTACCAGTTACATCATTGATAGTTACAGCACCACCAGCACCACCATTCACTTTGATTTGCTGACCTTCAAAACCTTCTAAGATTTCATCTAAAGTATTAGCGCCACCACCTGCAAAATTAAATTCGGTACCTTCTGTAGCATCAATAGAGTCTACATATGTTGCTGGCTCTTCATCATTTGAAGGCGCCTCAGTAGTACGTGATATTTCTGTTAAGGTTAAATCGTCATTGACAAACAACGTCAAAGTACCTCCTGAAGAAAGCGCAAAGGTGCTATCTAAAGTCATGTTTCCGGTACTTACCACATTTCCAGAAACACCAGCTGTACCTCTAAGCTTTACAACTTGCCCTGCATATGTACCTTTAATATCAGTAATATTAGTAGCCCAATCTGCTGCTACTTGTACTGTAGAATAAGGAATGGTAACTTCTCCTGTAGTGTCATCGTAGATTTGCACAAAACTATCGTGTAAATAAGGAGGCATATTTGCCCAAACCGTTTGCACTTTAAATGCAGCAGGATCTTCATCTTTTACCTTAGTACCAATATGCTTAAATCTTACACCAAACTTGTAGTCACCAAAGATGTAAAGAATACGCTTAAGCATCTCGAAATGCAATAAGGATTTTTCACCAGGAATATTCTCTAACAAATCAATATTATTATCATCTGTGATAAACATGAAGTCTGAACCTTCTAAATCTCTTAATGGATAGAATCTAATGTTTGGATAGTTTTCGATTTCCATTAGCTTTTCGCCTGTGTAATCATTATCTAAACCAAACAGTTGACGTTTACGAGACTTGTATTTTCTTAACCAGGAAGGTGATAAGTAAAATACTAAACCATCTTGGTTTTTATCTTCTTCTTTAAGGTTTGCTTCAATAACTTCTGGTACATGGTCTACAATATTTTGCGCTGTAGGTGCAGCGACATTAGCCACTTTGAATTTTTTATCTATCCAAAATGCTCTCCATAACTTATAGATAATACCATCACCTCTGTTAATTGCTCTACCTGCTACCTCAGAAGTATCTGGAGTTTTTACATACACACCATTAATAGCTACCTTACGGTCTTCTTGACGTGCTTTTTTCATTAACTCAGAGATTAAGTAACGTACAAAGCTCATTTTATAAGCTTGAGAGCCTTCCTTATTGTAAGAAGAAATCCAAGACGTTAATAAATCTTGTAAGGTGTAACCAGCAAATTCTAAATCTATTTGCACTGGGAAAATTTGCGACTCTTCTGGCTGAATCATTTGCTTACCTTTTGGTAACCAATTCTTTTTACGGGCTTGCGTTACTTCGCCAGAAACAATATTACCATCTGCAATTTTATCTACAACGTTGGTAATAACTTTCCAAAATGGAGGTAAACCTGCATTATCGCGCTCTAATGAGTTAAGGTCTGCATTAACCTCGCGTACATATAAGTCTGCATCATCATTTAATTTTTGAACTTCTACTTTTGATAAAGAACCAACATTAAAGTCTTTAATTAAACCTGCTGCAGCTTGGTTCCATGGTCTGTCTTCAAAGGCATCCCACGCTTTACCTGTACCTAAAAAGTGTGTTTTACTATGCATATTTTTTAAATTATCGCGTTTTCCTGAAGCTAATGGAGAGTCTACTTCTGGCTCTTTCATTAATTGCTCAATCATTTTATCAGTTTTCTTATTGTGCTCAATAAGTCCTGCTAAAAGTTGCTTCATATCAGGATCTGTTGTAGCTTGAGGATTTTCTGCAGCCTGTTCTGTATCTTCTTGAGATAAGCCATGAGCTAAAAGCATTTCCATAGCTTCCTTTTTTAAATCAACTAATTGTTGATCTTCACCATCATCATCTTTGGCCATGTCTGCTAATTCTTTGTTCATAGCGTCTACAACCTCAGATAGTTTTACTTTTTCGCCTAAAGTATCTTGCATGCTTTGAAGGTCTTTTTCTGATAAGTTTAACTTACCATCTTCGATTAATGATTCGGCTTTTAAAAACGCTAGCATAAACGCGTACATAGCCTGAAATTTTTTAAACATAATGTTTCTGTTTTGGGTTATTAATTAATTTATACTATACGCTTCTGCCAATGCATTTGCTACTTGCATGGCTTCTATCATATTGCCTTGTTTGTTAATCATACCAATTCTAATGGCATCCTCTGTACCGAACGTTCGTCCGGTTAACACACCTTCTTCTTCAATTAGATTTGGATGTGCAGCTTTTACGGCTTCCTGAAATTTTATAGCCATAGGTGAGAGGTGCATTTTCCTTAGCATCTCTTTTCCTTTTTCCTCATCTTCTTTAATAGCACGCCAAATTTCATTTTTGTGTTTGGACTCTTCAGGATAGACTTCATGGATTTTTACACCCATTTCTTCGTAATATTTAGTTGCATCCATCCAAGAGCTCACTACACCAATACTACCAAACCTTGCTGAAATATTATTATCTGCCATTTGATAATCTGCTATGGCATCAGGTATCCAACGATGAAGACTTAACGATGCGTCACAAAGCGCAACGATTGGCTTCTTTTTTCGTTTTGCAAAATCTATAAACGATGGTATTGCTGAAACAGCACCACCAGGACCATCTATATAAGCTACTATAGACTTTACATTTGGTATGTTATTAAGAAAATCTAATTGCCATATCACTTCATTGGCACCAAGCATCCACCAACTGCTATATTTTGTCATTGGACCAACCATATTAATAGTAGCGATTGTACCTTCTGGTATTTCGTCTACATTACGAGGTGCTATACGTACATAATCTGAATTGAAAAATGATAGAAGCTGACGTTCTTCTTTTTCACTTGATGATGATTTTGCATGAGGATCTAAATGCTGAAAGAAATGACCTAGCTGTAAAAGTCCTGAATGACTTATCAACCATTGACCAGTTAAAATTTCATTTAAAACCGTTCTATTATCTATAAATTGACCTGAAAATGTATTCATACAACAAATAAAAGGAAGCGCCTTTGATATTGCTGTGACATGGTTTTTGACTATTTTTGGAAATGGTCGTTTTAAAAATACTTTTTTTTATAGCCTGTTGGCTTATAGGCTTATGGCTAGTGACTGGTAGTAGTGATGAATTTTTAAGATGATTTCTTAATCTTTTAACCAACGCTTTAATCTGCGTTTCTCACCATCAGATAAAGCATCGAATTGAGACTGGTTAACCACACAATCTTCTGCTTTATTTACTGTTGTAGTTGGTCTATTGTCGTTAGCAGGTTGCTGATCTATAGTAATCGTAAGGCTATCTGATTTTTTTATCTTTTCAAAATTATTATTAATAGCATTATAGATGCTATTCTCTACAGTGTCTTTATCAATAGCTTTGTCTATTGTAGGTTTAAGAATTTCTACGACAGACTCTGAAGTAATTTTTGTGACTTTGTGACCAACAAATGCACCTACAATAAAAATTATTACTGTAATAATGAGGTTTTCCGTAAGGTTTTTCCAATTAACTTTTATCATGATAATCTATTTTTTCATTTGAAAGTGAGGTACATCAACAAAACCATCTTTAATATTGTTTTTATTAAAGTCGCCACCCCATACATTATCTGGATGCAAGCTTTCCCAATAATCACCTAATGGTTTTATTTTATGAAAATCGTAAGTAAGCTTTCCGTTTATAAAAAAATTAAAATCTACAGCCAAACGATCACCATGACTTGAATACAATACTTTGCTTAATTGTTTGGATTTCACCAGGCGAATGCCTAAACTACCTCCGCGCTCTACTTTATAACCAAAATAATTAAGCAACATTTGCGAGTTTGTTCTATGCGCTTCTCCAAAGGTCATTTCTATTTCTAATACATCGTAAGCATAATTGATTAAACAACCAATGTTTCTTGTAAAGATGCGCTGTGTTTGGCTCAGGCTCATACTATTTTCTTTTTTTAAACCATGATTTTAGAAACATTCTCCAGCTGCCATTATAAAATTTGTTAACGGCATTAATCTTAAGCATCGTTAGAAAGTATATGATAACAACAGCACTACTAACAATACTTAAAAACTGTGGCAGTATAGGTAAAGTGAGTAGGTAGATAAATGCTACACTTATTGATTTAATCATTGATTCGCTCATTTTTTGATTTATCCTTAGTTTCTAAACCTACTTTTTTACGCGCATAGTCTGCAATGGCTAACGGTTTTGCAACTGCTAACACACCTAGAGAAAGAAATAATATGATTATCCCTATTTCATCCCACGTCATTGTTTTGAAGTCTGCTATTATGATGCTGTAAACAACTCTGCCAAGAATTGCAATACCTACCAGGAACAATACATATTCCCAAACACCATACTTTTTTAAAAAAGTTTCTCTGATTTTATCCATGCCTTTAAATTTTTATTACTTCCCTCAAAGCAATTAATAGCAATATGAATCAAAGATATTTTAGTGACTTTGATATTGCTGTGACATGGTTTAGGCTGAATGGTAGTATAAGCTTCTGGTAGATGTTTGGTTTTGCAACCTAGAAAGGCTATGGTTTTTTTTTAAGGCATTATAATACATACGTCTAAGGCTTTCGGGATCTAATTCGGTGTCATATAAATTATGAAGCTTCATAAACTCATTAATTGCTGTATTTACAGCATTTAAAGATGATGATCCTCTAACATAGCCTTTTATATATTCTACTGCAGACAATCGGAACATACTTTCTAATAAGTCGTTGATAATAGTAACGTGCTCCGTTAAAAGTTCTAATACTTTATAATTATGGTCTGTCTTAGCGTGAAACGCTCCTTCTTTTATACCATCTTCTGTTATTCTTAAAAAAATAGAGTAGCAGTTGGTCCTTTTTTTGTAAGGTACAGCTGAAGCTTCAAAAGTTTCTATCATTTGCCCAAGCAATGAGGAGCGTGATACTTTTGCTAGCTTCACTTTTTTTCCTTCTACATCTGCTTGTATTTGGCCATGTAGTTCCTGGAACAAAAAGCTTATTAAATGTGGTCTTATATTTACTACTACTAGTTTTTGCATTTAATTATGTATTAAAGTTTTCTTTTTACTTGCTACCGTTCCATTAGTGCCACCTGATGGTTCTGTATCACCACCTCCAGCAGCTACAATACTATAAACAATTGTTAAACTACCTTTGTTACCATCGGTGTCACTATGCTCTAACAACACATTGTAGGTACCAATAGTATTAACATCTACAGTGTCTCCACCAACTGTTGCTGTACCACTACCATCTTCTACATCTGTCCAGGTGCCTGTTGGTGGTATGTACGTGCCTCCTTGCTCTATTGTGGTTGGGTTGGAGTCGGTACGCGTGATTTGTGGTATATTTATAATTTCACCATCTACCTGGTTTAGATATTCTTCTAGCCACGTATAACCACTTGGTGCTATATCGTTATGATCTTCACCATTTGGCACATTAGCAGTAAACCATGATTCAGGTATATGACTATTATTTACATAGAAACTACCGTCTCTACTGTTTGAAGTAAAAGCAGTAACATTGTAACTTCCACTTGTTAAAGGTGTATTGTAGTTACCTAAAGAAACTTGATTTATATAGTCTGCATCTTCTACATCTAAATTATTGCTAATACTACCATCTGCATTTAATCGCGCGTTGCATCCGACATCTGCTAATACATTAGTTTTTGCAGTATCTACATCTAAAATCGTTACAGCTCTACCTAATAAAGCGTGTTGTGTGTCTGTAAAGTATTCAGATTCTAACTGATCGCCTTTATTCCTTGTACCTTGTGGTGTACTTGTACCATCTATAAAATGCTTCCAAGCTAAAGTGTTGTCTGCATTCATTTCTGCTAGTGTAGAAGTTAGCGGACTACTAGGACTTGTGCCTTCTATTTTATTGCCACTTGTATATATGTTTGGATAACCAGTTTCATAGCTAAACATGTGCAACCTATCATCTGTTATCCCTGTAGTGTTGAAATGATAATAATTACCAATATGATTAAGGTTATGACCGTTTCCATTAACTCTAACCAATCTACTTCCTACATTCCAAACCACATTATTTATAACTTCAACATTGGCATTGTCTCCAGAAGAATTAGGAAATCTATGGCTGTTGTTATAGAATAAATTAAAGTTGAAACTAATATCACCTGTTGTTACAATACCAGAACCACCACCAACAATAGAGCCTTTAGAATTTTCACCAAACAAACAACGTTGTATTGTTAAATTATCCATTAAATTGTTAATAGTGGATTCGTACCAACTTGCACCTTCATCATCGCCAAACGCAAAGGAGCAATGATCCCAAATCTGATTTGTTGCACCACCTCTAACAGTTACACTATCATCACCACCATCAACACCGCCTTTAAATCTTATGTATCTCACAATGATGTTATCTGCACCAGATATAAAAACTCTTTCACCATCAATCGTTATTCCACCTTCGGGTGCTGTTTGTCCAGCAACGGTAAGATTATCTGTAAAACCTAAAGTAGATGTAATATTTATAATACCACTAACATCAAAAACAATTGTTCCACCACCTGCACTATCGGCATCGCTTACAGCTTGTCTTAAACTACCTGTACCGCTATTGTTTAGATTAGTTACATGGTACACTCCAAGGCCTCTACCTCCTGTTGTGTATGCACCAGCACCATAGGCTGTTGGAAACGCTAACTGTTGTCCATAAGTAATAATACTGAACAGTAGTAATACTGTATATATGTATTTCTTCATCAGTTTTTAATTAGCTCTATGTTATCAATTGAAAATTCACCACCATTGTTATTGTTGGTACCCATAATAGTAATAGTCGTTATTCCATTACCAACTATTGTATGATTAAGTACTAAATCTTGATCTGTGCCATCTAATAAAAATTCGGATGTAACGGTCATTTGCTGGCCACCTGTTCCGCTGCCTTCATAAACAAAAATTCTTGCACCATCTCTAGTAATATTTGAAACATCTAAGGTTAAAGTAACTACATCACTTGCGTTTAAAGTATCGTTTAAATCAAAAATGATAGTTTGATTGGCTGTTCGATCATAGTTGGCTGTACCAGCACTTATAGTCCAAGCTGCCTGAAGTGTTAAATTTGTGGAATCATCAAAAGTGCTATTGACTATTAAATTATTTAGACCGACTTCGCTGTAATCATTAATCACCCAATCATTAGAAGAACCCCAAATACTATCTTGAGCTACGCTACTAATACTTACATAGCCTTGTAAATCTGGTGTAGTTGTATATTGTTTTTTTGTACCATATCTATAATCTACAACATCTGTGTCTGGTATTACCTTTATTGAACTACCTGAGATATTAGCAAATGATGAAACTAGCAAAGAGCCATCATGTGTAATAGTTGGATAAGTCACTGTAACTGTATCAACTGGTGTAATACCATCAGCTCTGTAAGCTTTGATTAAATAACTTTTAGAAGCTAATATATCAGCTTCTAACATAGTATAAGTGCTATCATTTACTGTGACATAGGGTAATTGACTAGATGGTATTTTATCATCTAGTTCGTCTAAAGCTGTTTTTACGTTAGTAGCAACTAAAGAACTTCCTGAATTATCATAAGTTATTTCAGAAGCTGCTGCATCTAATATAAAGCCTAACTCACCATTAACATCATCATAAGTAACAGCGATACCTTCTTGCGGACTACTTGCTACCATACCACCTACAATGTCTTCAACTTCTTCTTGATCTAAAGACGATCCAACACTTTGCCAAGTCACCTGACCACTACCATCTGTCATAAAGACCTGACCAGCTGTGCCATCTTGTCTAGGAAACTCATAGTTACCAAAGCCTGTTTGTAAAGTGTTGCGGTTAACTGTTAGTACTGGTGTGCTAGAGCCATTAGAGCCACCATTAGCTTTAAGTATTAAATTACCGTTAATGGTTTCAAAAGAGTAGTTATCTACATCTGCGGTTTGACCAACAGGATTTTTAACAGTTACTAAAGACGCATTATATATTGGGTTTCCATCTATATTTAAAGCATCATTAACTGTTATGTTATCTACATCTATTTCAGAAAAAACACCACCACCTGTAACTTCTATATCATTTGTGACAATATTTGAAACGTTATTAATTTCGTAACCGCCTGCATTTAAATCTTCTGTTAATGGATTAGACAAGCCACCACCACCAAACAATGCAATTAAATCTCCAATCTTGGTGTAGTTCACTTTACCGTAATTTAGCGAATCCCATACCATTAACCTGGTATCAGAATCAATTGGAGATTGCTCTTCCACTTTTTTTATTTCTAATGTTCTAGTTCCTTGAGCTAAAGCTGCTACAGTTACAAGCAGCATCATTAATGTGATTAGTTGTTTCATCGTATTACGTTATATTCTAATAGTTCTAATTTTGCTTCGTTACCATCTACAGCTACAATCTGATAGGTGCATAAAGCTGATTTTCTTTTTCCAGCAGGATCCTCAGATACAAAGACTAGGAAATCGCCCTCTTCTTTATATCCTCTTTTTGTATTTCCCAAACCTTTATAGTGTAGCATTTCGCCAGCACTTACCGTTTGCATTTCGCCTCTTAACCAATGCCAAAAGCGTGTTAAAAAGTTTTCTCTTTGTGTTATTTGTATAATCATTATTCTGGTATTGGTTCTATTCTTAGATATCTGTGTACTATAAAATTCGCATCATCACTTGTATCACCACCCATCCATTGAAATTCAGTCCAGATAATATTATCATTTCTTTTATAATTAAAACCGTAATCGTAAGGCTCGAACACTTCTGCATTTTGCGCAGAAATATTATCTGGATGCTTTATATAATTAAAGGATGAGTTATTAATACTTGCTACTAGTATGTTTTGAGCACTAAAGCGTTCATATAAAAAATTAAGTGCCTGAATTATTTTATTGAATTCAGACGCGAGTGCCTTATTAGCACCAGGAACTGCAGCTAAGAGTTGGGTTCTTTCCCAGCTATCTTGTTTAGTACCTATACTTAAAGGAAATGGATTGTCTGTAGGCATGGCTATAGTAAATTGTAAAAATTAATAGGAAACTCTAAAGGAAAACCGAAACTGAAACTACCGTTTGTAAAACCATAAGAAAACATACTTTGACAGGTGTATGTGATTTGAGTCGTTTTTTCGTTACTACTCATTTTTACTTTTGGTTCTGAATTTTGGTTATAGTCATTACGGCCAAAAAACACGATCATGTCCGTGGACAGCTTAATGTAAACATACTTTACTTTAAGGTAATCGCTAATGCGTTTTGCTCTCATAGGATCGTTTGAAGGAAACTCTAGCTGTAAAGTTTGTGTATACTTTATACCAGACCTGGTGTCTTCTGCAGACTCTGATAATCTTCCTTTTGATGGTGTAAAATATACAGGTACAGCTGTACTGTTTTGAACAAGCGTATTATAGAATCCTTGAAGGCTTGGTTCTTTTGTAGGCTCTATTGTAGCAGATAGATCTATTTCTATGCCACAGACATGAGGTAATACTAAAACTTTCTGCGTAAGGTCCACTGTATGAATAGGTTTATCAAATATAGTTAAAATTTACATATAGTGAATTAATAAGTTTACAAAAAGTGAACTTAATATCTCTAGTGCCTTTTTTCCAAAAAAAACTGTAATTCTGTAATTGATTTCCAAAACACTTGATTTTACAGGCTTTTTATAAGCACAACCGTTTTGTAATTACCACTGATTAGAAAAATGTGATTTTGTAATTTATTTTATGATTACAGAATTTTTGTAATTCTATTACAAATAGAATATCAATTCTGTAATACAGAATCTATTGATTTTAAAAGGCTAAACATGATTAGTTACAGAATTACAGTTTTTTTTTACTAGAACATTATTGAAAGGGTAAAAGGGAAAAATTAAAGGCTTACGTGCGTGTGTGTATAGAAAACAAAAAAGCGACCAGGAATGGCCGCTTTACTATTGCGCTTATACAGCTGCACTAAAAGACACTATCTTCTGCAGTGCTTCGTTATCTTACTTCTTAGTTTGCTGTATTGCTCTTAATTGTTTTTTTGTTTATCTAAAACTCATCATCAGATAGGTCTTCGCCTAAATCGTCATTGTATTCTTTTTCTGAGTAGTTCATTACCACATCGCATAAGTTGCAACGCTGAACGTCTGGAAATGTGTAATCTTCTTTGTCGTGGTAAGTTCCTTCGTTATGTGGGCAGTCGTCTGGATCCATAATTACTTAGTATTTATATTTAAACATTGATCTAATGTTGCCTTGCCTTTTGATTTGTCTACCAGATCAACACAGGCTAAGGTTATTTTTAAGATGTCTTCGCTTAACTTAATGTTATTAATTCTTAAAGCGATATCTACGTAGTCTAGTCTTTCTTTTGGTGTCATAGTATTTGATATATGCGTTGTTACTCACAATTAAAAGTTTTTACCACCTTACTTTTTGGTGGCCTGCTGTTTGTTTTATCCATTTCTATTAATTTTTCTGCACTTTCTATTGTTTTGTGTGTGTTTACAGGCAATCTATTTTCGCTTCGTATTTGAAACCAAAAAGGGTAATACCATAAACGTTTTTGCACTTCAAAACCACTAAAATTATCTGTTACAATTCTGTATTGTCTTTTACATATCTTCATAATTACAGTTATTAATTAATTTTTGATTCAACTACTTTACAACAGTCAATAACAGCAATTAAAAAAGCTGTTATTTTGGTGTTGTAAACAATTAATTTAAAACCCACTCAAGTTCCTTAATCCTTGCTTGTAAAATTTCAACTTCTTTTGTGTGTATTTGTTTACTACGGTTATATTCTTCAAACTCTTTTTTTAATTTGGAAAGTAAATTAATACGTTCCTGTATTTCTTCAACACGTTTTAAATTAACAGTCCCCTGTCGGTTTACAACACCGTATAACTTCAATTGCTTATCCTTTTCACTTTGTAAACGCCTATATTCCTCGTGAAGTAAGGTGTATTCTCTTTTTAACCTTGAATAATCATCAGCCATTTCTTCTCGGCTCATTGTTGGTTCTGCTGTATCTCTTGTTTTCATATTTACTAATTTTAGTTATTAATCCACGCAACTGAAAGTTATACAATCACGTTGTAAGTAATTGACACCCTACAGTTTTAAAATTCTACTTTCTCTTTACTACCATTTACAAACACAGGATCGTAAACATAGCCTTCGGCATTATTGTCTGTGATGGTTACGCTGCCTTTTTTATGTGATAGCTCAACTTTAGTTCCTGGTACCTTAATGATCTGGACCATGCCACCCCAAAAAAAAGTGATGGTATCATCCTTCCGGTGAAACTTAAATCGTTTTTGAGTCTTTACACCTTTGCATGTCATAGATTTTAGTTTAGCGTTCATATTAACCTTCCGTTAGTTTTTTAGACTTTGAAATGTGTTCATTCATCTTGCTTACAAATCGCGGACTTGTAATAAGCAGCTCTACTTCTATGAGCTCTTCAGGAGAACAGGCGCTTAGAAAACGCTCTGGTGTTACATCTAGCTCAAATTGTTTTATGATTTTTGGCATATATTATTAATTATTTGCAGGTCCGTTAGGATCTGGTATCTCCATGTTTATGGATTCTTTTATCACTTGTAAGGGATAGAAATGATTTCCTGAATATTCAATCGGATCAAGTAGCTTGAACTTTAAAGACTTTGTACCTACATGATGGAAACTGTCAACAACCTTTTTGGCGATATCTGACATATTGAGCTGTGCGCTATTATCTTTTTTAGGATCCTTTGGCTTAAGCTTTATATAACCTGCCTTACTTATAAGGATGTACCACTTTTGGTTATCTTCTTCATCCTGAAAAAAACTGACTTTATCTTCTTCTTTAGGTTTTAATTTTTCAACAGCTTTACTGTTTATATAAAATGTTCCTTTAGAGGTAACTGAAATTTTTGCGAAAGTATTAAACTCTCTTCCTGATTGTCTTTCTATTAATTTTAGTTTCATGATGTTTATTTTTTTTAATGTTAATACCTGTTTTTAGAATGATAGATATAGTATGTGCTAAATCCAACACCCATAAGTTTAAAGTCATTTTTATCGGTTTCCCACCAATAAGGTTCAATTGGTTTGCATCTTGAATGTTCCTGGTTTAGCTCTTTGATTTTCGCTATTATCGATTTCTTAAATAGCTTTAATTTGAATTTACCTTCTAGTAACTGTCGGTCCATACTTTTTAAATATGCTTGTACAGCAGCTTGTAATTTATTTTTTGTCATTAGTTCATGACCATTATGAGTTAGATAATTCATTGTTTTTTGTTTTTTCAGTTAAATATTTAGCATGGTTTTCTACATCTTCCAAAAATGGACTTGAGAAAATGGTCTGCCAGAATGGTATAAAGAGAATTTTTCTACGCTCTTGTAGCAGCCATAAACAGGCTGTATGTGCTATTCTTAACCTTGTTTTTTTCATTTTTATTAAAGGATAAAGTTTTGTTTTAAGAGTTGGTCTGCAGAGTTTGTTTTGCAAGATTTGCACTGCAGCTTACATGGATTGTCCAGAGCACCATTGCTGAACAGTCTGCAGTAATGGTGCTTATCATTTTCTTGATTATTAGACTTCATTTAAAAACGTAATTGAGATTCCTGCTCCAGAACGTTTTATTAGCATTTCGTCAAAAGCATGTAACTCTTTAAAATCTAATAGTCCCTGTGTTTGATCAGCATTAAGTGACTCTTTAACATTTACTCTTATAAATGTTGGAGTATCAGGATCTAAACCATCAAACTTTTTATGACATCCAAAATCTATTTTTAGTATGCCTTGTAATTGGTCCTCAATCTTTGATTTTACTGTTGTTTCTGTTGTTGTTTCCATAAATTCTATATTTAATTAATTATTCATTTTCAAAAAGGTAAGTCATCATGCTCTTCGTCTATTGGAACTGGCTCTTTATTAAAAGCACCTGCTTCAGGTTGAGATATTTTTATTTTTCTTGGTTCATCTTTGCCTAGACTCAAACGAATCCCTTCAGCTTCACTATGGAAAATATTTATCAATGTTTTTCTTACACTTCTTTTTTTAGTGAAAATTTCATCTCTTAATATTTTGTTATTTGCCTTTTGTATACCTTCACATTCTATACTTAAATTGTTTAAATAGCCTTTAGACCCATGATAACTTATGCTGAATTTATTGCCTGTTTCTCTGTAACCTAAGGAACAAAGCAGCTCAATAAATGATGGTATAAAAATGTTTTTTAATTGTGTTTTAATCACCTGTTTTTCTGTTTCTGTTGTTGTTTCCATAAATTTTATATTTAATTGTTAATTGATATTAAATTTTGTTGCCATTTGGCGTATTAATGAGTTGTCTTACTCTTAGATGTGTTAAGAGCCTAAAGCCATGAAGGCTTATGTTCTGTCCGTGCTCTTCGTAGAGATACTTTAAAGTTTCTGCTATCTTAATAAGCTCTAGGATGGTTTCGCAATTTTGCGCCATAGTAACGAGCTCTGAGTCTGAGTATAATGGTTTCATTGGTTGATTTCTAAAAGTTCAAAATAGCTTAGTGGTACATAAACCATATCTCTACGCAGATAGTCTTTGAATTCTGTCCAATCCGTATCTTCAGATATCTGATAATTTCTGTTGTCAAACTGATTGTTAACCTGACTTTTTAACCAATAAGGTTGACCAATCTTTGGTTTTTTAATTGTTTTCCAAATTCCATTAGTGTCAAGTTCTGGCACTTCGATTCTAAAGTCTTCTGCTTTACCAAGCCGCATCTTGATAGAGACTTCTTCTACTGTTGTTGTTTCTGTTGCTGTCATAAATTTTTAATTAAATGGTAAATCGTTATCTATATCGTCTTCTGGTTTTGGTACCACTTCCTCATCGTTGACTTGAAGATCCTCTATACGTGTTTTTATGTAGAACATTTCTACTGAAGTACCATTAACATTTTGTATAATGCGCTTTTCTTTAGCTCTATAGCCTTTTACATCAGAAGGATTAAAAATCCAACCTTTGTATTCGCAATATGCTCCCATACGAGATTTAAACTTAGTCGCTGTTATTTTTCCACCAGCTTTATCTTTATAGTCCTGGTAAGCAAATTCCCTTTGAAAAAACGCATCTAGGTATAATGGATGATTTGTAGCAGTAGTTTTTAAGAAGAAGCCATCTGCCCATTCTTTAAAGCGCTCACCCATTTCACTCAATAAGTTTCGCATTTTTACATTATTCATTGGTGGTTCTACCTTATCTTCTCTTGACAGGTAAAACTTGATACATTCTGCACAGAAATTATAAAACTTATTCCACTGCATTTCATCAAAGTCTTTAAACAAAGATTTACCCTCAAAATCATCTGACACACTTCTACTTTCTCTATACTCGTCATTCAGATTATGATGATAGTAATCTGAGAATACCACATATAATAATCTTCTAGCTAAAGATGGATCTAAGTTGTTAGGTGGATAGTTACTAGAAAAGCACATTTTAGGTACATCATCAAAAGGAATGACAAAACGCAAACCGTTTTTGTTATTCACCTCTAGATCACCTGTTATCCAACTAAAGAAAAAACCATAATCTAAATATTGGTTGCAATCATCCACCAGGACGTAATCTGTATCTGGTGTAATGCCATGCGTAATAAAGTCGTCTGATGTTTTCTTTTGGTCCCTTCCTGGTATGTAATGGTTTTTCTTTAGAATTTGCTGCAGTCCTTTTTGAAATACGGACTTACCAGATCCACCATGACTTTCATTTATATCTGCTAACTTATTGTCCATAGCATATACAGCCCAAGGTTTCTGAGGAGATTTAAATGTATGCAGCATGTACCCAATTGCATAAATCTTATTAATAAGATGTAGCTTTTGCTCATATTGCTCGTCTGCTTCTAAGTTAGGACCTGCAATGTTGAACTTATGTTTTTTGAGATATGCTTGGCGCTTTTCTTCTTTGTAGTTATCTATACTGTCTTCTAATTCTTTACGCCAGTGAATTCGGCTTGCATTGATTAGATAGTTAAAGTACATATTGTCAAAACGGTGGATTTCTATGTCATCATTTCCGTTTTTATCTTTCTTAATGGTGAAGTGTTGGTCCTCTAAAAATATAGTATGGTCATGCATTTTGCTTTCCCATATATATTTGTTAACCTCTCCTCGTTTTTTAAGGACAATATCATCTTTTGATATTTCCATTATGGCATTATTGAAAAACATCCATTGATGTAATCTATCTTCTGAAGAGAAGTCTATATTGAAAGTGTCTAGCTTATTTAATTTATTTACCGAAAGCTGTTGGCCATAAACTAAGTCTCTTAATGGTATTGGTGCCTGACGTTCTTTAAGGAAATTATGCACAAAACTTTCTATCTCTACCGGAAGTACCTTCTTAACAATGTTACCATTAACATAGGTGAAATGGTAACCATCTTTTGTGTACTCGTCTTTTATTCTTCCAAAGCCTTGAAGCTTCAGGAAATTGTAAAATTGTGTGTTTCTGAAATAGAATTTTTTTCCTGTTTTAGTTTTTGTTTCATCCCAAAACTGTGCAGGAATAGCATTATTTATAATCTTTCTTAGCCTTGAGCTGAAAGAAGCATCGTCCTTTTGATTATAAAAATGAACTACAAAGTCTTTAAAATCTTTGCAAGGATTTCCTCGTTTATCTCTCTTAGCAGTTAGATAATGAGGAAGCATCATTATTTTGATATCTAGATACTTTAAGGAAATATCTAGAGCATGTTTTAATCCGGATGCATCAAGATCTGGGACGTAAATAACTTCCTTTACGTATTTTTTTAATTCCTGGTATTCCTTAAATGAAATTTTCTCAGACTCTGAATTGAACCATACAGGAAAATACCCAAAACTTCTTAGGTTTAGTCCATCACTACCACCAGATACAATAAACGCATGTTCGAGCTTTGGGTCTTCCATGGGCTTACCTGCTTCTTTATCATACTCTTCCTCAACACGTTCTTTATTTTGATTGTAAGCCTTTTTGATAAGCTCTAAACCATACATAAAACGCTTTGGTTTATCACCAAGAAAACGGAACCTATACTGTTTTTTGTAGCTTAAAGGTTGGTAAATTTTTTCCCAACTTGGATTTGTAAAGGAAAAGATTGGATAATCTGCAGTAGACTCGGTTACACTTGCTTCATTTTCTTTACAATACGTAAAACTCTTAAGGCTTATAAACTTAAAATCTCTACAATGCTGTGCTGTAACTTTTGGACCAATAGAGGCTAACTCTTCCTTTGTAAAGTCTTTCTCCTCGATATCATAATCACCAGCTTCTTCATCTTTTTTTAAAGGTCTTGTTGACCATTTTGGTTTTATTTCATTCCAGGTGTCCGAACCTTTCACTTTAAAAATTGCTGCTAGATACCTTACAGCTTCAGGGAAATCTTTTCCTGTTTCTAGCATACAGATACCAAAAGCGTTTCGTTCCTTTTGGTCGCCACCAAAATCAGTTACGTGCCAACTGTCATTTTTTAATCTTAAAGCTGCTGAAGCTGTACGCTCTTCTCTTATTTTAAATTTTTTATCCTTTCTTTCAAGCGCATTTCTGGCATCTGGATAATACATTGCTATGATATCTAATCCTTTATCCGTAGCTTCTAAAACGTCTTTGTAATCTATGTAAGCCATTAATTGGTAGTGGTTATATGGTTTTTAATAAAATGAAGTAAAAAGGTTGTGTATGTGTCTTGATGTTTGGATACATCTTTAGTAAGATATTTTTGGTTTCCTCAAGAGAGTAGCCTGTATCTAAGTGAGCGATGTACTCATTTATATCTTTAAAGAAGATGGTTTTGATACCGATTATTTCGGCTTTCTTTATTGGATTCTTCTTAAGGTTAATAAGGTATTGTTTGTTGAGCTGATACTTTTTAGGATTTTTGAGCCTTAGTGTTGTAAAGCATTTGCAGTCTAGCTTGTTATTCCAATTTGTACTGAAGTTTATTACGTCCATAATCTGAATGCTTTAGAAAGTATTATTATTAGAAAAGCAGCAAATGCACTATAGAATGCAATCTTTGCTGTGGCTTTATATTTTCTCTCGTTTCGTTTCATAAAATGTAGTTTTTAAAAAAAGCCGCCACCGAAGTGGCGACTTACCACCAACCAACACTTCTAAAATTAGAAGCGAATGCTATTAATCAGTTCTAGTTGTCTTTATAAGGTTTAGTTCTGTAGCTATCAATGTTGCTTCTTGCTTGGTTTGAATATTACCAAGCCTTGCGTATAGATCCTTTTTGATTTTATGGTATTGCCCTAAGGATATATTTAGCTTTTCTGCAATAACTTCGTTTGTGTCACTTGTGCTGAGCAGTCTGATTAACTCTATATCTTCAACTGTAAGCACATTTCCTTTGTACTTTAGAGCTTTGCATACAATTCCTTCACCTTTGCATTTACCTCTAAAAGGGCAATCGTGATATTCACCCTCTTGTAATTGGTTTCCTATGATATCTGGAGTAAAGTCTAAGCCACCAAATCGACATTCAGAGAATTTTTCGACCTGTTTAAGTTCGCTTTCAGGATACCACTCTTTTAATATGGCATGCGCCTCTTTATTGTGAACCATACTCTCTTTTAGTGTTTGATAAATCGGAGTAGGTATATCGTGAAAAGATATTACTGTACCTGAAGAAATTACTTTGGTACCAGATTCACTTTTAAAAATCTCAATCCCTTGGCAAAGCATGCCAGGAAAAACTCGTGGTTGTGTTGTTGTTGTCATAAATTTTAGGTATTAGATAAAAGTTTTTTGAACTTTTGCTTATTGGC
>CEVA01149204.1_pt1 | contig 48404 bp, 65 predicted proteins | sample 361521 | NCBI WGS metagenome assembly CEVA01 (sample SAMEA2622823, study PRJEB7988) | marine metagenome | isolation source: saline water (ENVO:00002010), including | reverse complement strand
CATATGGAAAAAAACGTGGAAGACCTAAAAAGAAAGGCAAATCCAAGAAAAAAGCTAATAAATCAAAGAATAGTAAATAATGCCTAAACAGATATACAAGATTGTTGCATTTCATAATGGATTAAATACCAACAGTGATCCACGTGACTTATCAGATGGAGAAATGTCTGAATGTATGGATGTTATGGTTGATCAAGTTGGAAAACTAAGACCTATGGGGAGTATCATAGCTCATGATGCTCCCGCAAGGTCATCGACTATACAGGGTGGTTATGGGTTATTTTATTTTTCACATGATAGAGTTGGAGCTGCTGGTGGTGGATTAAAATCTGTTAAAAATATATCTGACCCAGGGAACAATACTCTAGGCTTCTTTTATAATGTACCTATAAATGGTGGAAGTGGTACAGGGGCTGAGGCTGATGTAACGATAGTTTCTAGTTAATATGGATAGATCATGTCAGAAGTAAATATAGCAATAACTAAAAGAGGTAGTGGTTATAAAACTACAGATACAAATCTTAATGTTAAGGGAAACGTTATTGGTGGTAGTGATGTAACTTTTGATGTTGATGAATTACATATATCTGAGAATTGCGCTCAAACTGGCGATGATTATTTAATATTATCTGATGATGCTACTGACAACCCTAGTGGATATTTATACAGTAAAAGTGAAGACACTTGGGGAGATAGATTTTTAAGTATAGGACAGTCTAATAATTATAAACCAGCCTTTTATTCTGTTGATGGTTCTGTTAGAATAAGTGATTCAAATTTTGGAGGTTCAAATGATAACCAATGGTATGGATATGTAGATAGAACTTTATTTGGCAATTCTGGTAAATCATACAATATTAATAGATGGATAAATGAGCAACAAAACTTAAAAAAACCTGTAGATAGTGAGTATACAACTACTGTAACATCAACAGCTCTCACTATTAGCCAGACAAAAACATATAATATTTCAGGCGATACTACTAAAAGCCAGTTTTATAATAATGATGATCTTAATAACACTTTAACTTCAAACAATGTTGTTAATTCAGTTATTAAAGTAAAGTATAAAACACCAGCTCAACCTACAGGTTCTAGCTCAGGTGATAATCAGGCTCCCCATGTAGTTTTTAAAGGAACTCTTAGAGTAGGCGCTGGTACAAGTAATAATTTTAACGGAACTAATCATACCATTGATATTCATGAAGAGGTTCAAGGATGGGATCAAGAGATAATAAAAGAATATACATTTACATTCCCGTCTAGCGGAGATGATGAAATAGATATATCTACTAATACAAACTCTCAGGGAATGTTAGTAAAATTAGAAAACACTTCTAAAAATGGTAATAAAGCTTCAGGTGCGCATTTTGGATTGAATCAAGCAAAATTCCAATCAGGCTCATGGGCAGGTTCAACTCACGCAGCTGCTAAAGATATGAATGTAATATGTGAAATAGAAGAAAAATCAAATACAAGCGCTGATTTATGGGATAATAATGGTTGGAACTTTGGTGTAAGCTTTGTTTATGATGAGATTCAAGAAAGTGCTGTTCAAGTTATGAGAAATACGACTGATAACAATACTTATTCAAATTTTGCAAGTGATAAATCGCCTTCTATAAAGATACTTTGGAAATATTCAGATGAATGGAATAAAAGAGTTACTGGTATAAATTTTTACACAAGGAAATCTGGTAAAAAAGTTACTGATAAAAGCTGGTATAGACAGATAGAAGTAGACTTTGCAAAAGGCAAAGCTAAAATGACTCACGGTGGTAATGAGTTTGATATAAAATACATAGCTCAAATAGATGAGTATTATGTTTTAATAGATGAAGACAATACATCATCACCAAATCTTATAGATTCTTTTGAGGTTCACAATGGTTATAGCGATAAAGTTGAGTTTACTTCAGCTAAGTTTAAAACAGGTGTTGTTGCTAATAGAAAAGCATATATAGCAAACTTACAGGTGTGGAGAAGTGATGGAACAAAAGAAAACATGGCTGATGCTATGCTAAAATCACCTCCCAATCAATTCGATGTGTTTCCATCTACAAATTTAATAGAATGCTCAGTTAGAGATGGGGATGTAATAGTTAAGCTAGAAGAATACGCAGATAGAATATTGCAGTTTAAAAAAGATAAATTGCATATAATTAATATATCTCAGAATGTTGAGTTTATGGAAGGTACTTATGATTTTAAAGGAATAAAACACCCAGCAGCTTCTTGTAAAACAGATATGGGTATAGCTTGGGTAAATGAAAATGGATGCTTTTTATATGATGGCAGATCAGTTTCAAACCTTTTAGAAAGAGGAGCATTGAGAGTTATAAAAGAAAGCGAATGGCAGTCTTTTATAACAGATGATAGTATTATTGGATACTTACCTAAGAAACGTCAAATAATCGTCTTAAAGACCTGTTTAAACAACGCTGTGGGGGATGTCTATGTTTATGATATAATAACTAAATCATGGGTATTAGGTGACTCAAAGTTTCCAGATAGTACAGTTAAGAGTAATTTTATAAATGATTGGAATGGAGATTTAGTAATAGCTCATGGAACAACTGGGACAATATCTAAATGGAGTGATAGTAGTTTTGCTTCAACAGTATTTAAATATATAACTCCAGACATGGATTTTGGACAACCAGCTCAGCGTAAGAGAATATATAAAATATATGTTACTTACAAATCTGGAGGTTCTAACGTTCCTTCATTAACATATGGTATAAATGGAAGTACATCTGTATCAACAGCTGTAGTAGATGGATCATTTGAAACAGGTAAATCAGATTGGACTAGAGGTGAATTTAAGTTGGATAAAGATGCAAACGATTGTTATTCTATTAGGTTAAAAATAGCAGGGTCTATTGATTCAGCTTTTGAGATAAATGATATTTCTATAGTATATAGAGGAAAGCCAGTTAAATAGTGGATAGAGAAGTAAGAAATTTAACACATAAGAAGTCGCCTAGAAGCGGAGTTCAAAAGGGTGAGCCTACATTTAATGATTTAACCGATGGTGTCCCTGAATACAGGTTGACAAAAGAAGGATTAGTTGAGTACTTATTGCATAACAGAACAATCTATAAGAAAGTTTATACAAAAGTAACATAAAATTAGTAGATATATTCGTGAACATTTAGTAAATTGAGATAAAAAATGGCAGACATAGGCAAATATAAAGCTAGAGCGGAAACTAGAAAATCATTTTTAGGCAACCAACAAAGCATTCAATACGGAGATTTAGATAGACAACAATCTGCTCAAGATTATTCTGAAAGACAAGATTTATGGTCTGGCGTGTCTAAAGCTGTTATGGATGTTGGTAATATTTTAAAAGAAAAGAAGAAAGCTTCAGAATTTGAAGCATTTAAAGATGCAGCTGGAAACCTAGAAGGTATAGCAACTAAATCTGAAGAGTATCAACCTTTAGGAAGTGTGGGAGCTGTTTTAGGTTTAGACCCTAAAGTTAGAAAGACTTATTTTGATAAAGAATCAGGTGTTCAATTAACTGATTCAGTTATGCATGCTCTAGGAAAGAAAACAATGATGGGCATGGAAACTAGATATGATAAGGCTCCTGAAGGCTCTTTTGTTCATGATTCGTTTAAAGAATATGAAGGTAGAATACAAGGCGATGAATCTTTTAAAGAAAGAATGGGAGATTTAAAAGATATTGTTGGTGAAAAACTAAGTGGTGTCTTATCTAAAGCTGGTCTATCTAAACCAGATGAAGCTCCTAAAGTAGAAGACGATTTACCAGGTCCTGATCCAGTTCAAGAATCAGAGTACGCTGGTCAATATGATGACCCATCTGATGCTTTTAAACCTGAAGCTGAAAAAGTAGATAATGAAGTAATTGAAGAATCGTTAACTAATTTTGATGAACCAGATATGAGTATCACAGAAGAATCTTTAAGTGATTTTTCAGAACAGAGAGATCAAAATATAACTGATGACCTTGGTGAAGCAGCTGAAGAAATGGGATTAACGAAGGAACAACTCTTAGAAGATTCAAAAGCTATGGAAGTTGATAGTGCCGCTACTAAATTAGCTAAAAAACAAATGGGAATACTTGAGGAAGACCCTCTAGGTCCTGAAGCAGCTGGTGACCCTGAAGGTTCTATAGTTGATGCTTTGTCTGAACCTGATACTTTTTCTTTAGAAACTGCAAGTGTTGACGATGTTAAGAAACAAATACATTCATTATACCCTGATCCTAAAGTTGCTGGTGAAGTATCTCTAGCTATGGGAATGGAATCCAGTTGGGGAACAGATAAAGACGCTAAAGATAACCCACTTCAAATAAAGGCTATGAAGACAGAAGCTGAAGCAGCTGGTGTTGATATATCAGATATGAAACAAGTCTCAGACTTTTACTTAAAGAAAACATCTGAACTCACATCTGATTTTGGAAGTTACGAGCTTGAAAGTGATTATCAATTTGTAGGTAAGAAGGATGGAAAAATTAATGTATTTCAAATGATGGATAGTCATGGATTAGATGAAAAAGCGACTAGGTATCTAGCTTGGCAACAAGGAAGAAAAGGTGTTTTAGATATTGTAACAGCTGCTGAAAGTGGAAAGATGGGTAGGGGAAGATTAACTAAGATGTTAGATAATTTAGACAGTAAGCAAAGCAAGATTGTTGATAACGTTATTAAATCTCATGGTGATTATGCAGATTTTTATGATAAACCAAACCTAGTTAGACAAGTAGCTAAAATGTTTTTAGGTTTTCAAAAAGACAAGATGACATCAAAAGGTTACAGTTATAAACCTATGGAGAGTCAAGAAGGTGTTGCCGAATCATTTATGGGTGGAAATTTATTAGTGTCTCAAGCAGACTATGTTTCAGAAAATCCTCAACTATTTGAAGGTCTTGATGATCCATCTTTTGATCCCCATAAGAAACCTGCTTACAAAGGTGGAAGTCAAAATTATATTCCATAGGAGAAGTTATGAGCTTAATAAGTAGTGTAAATAAAATGGATAGCTTAATGCAGGCAGCTGGAAATTCAGGTATTAGTCAGCTTGCTGGTCTTGGAGGTTTAGCAGGAGGTCCTGTTACTATGGGTCTTGGCTTATTAACTGGTGGGATTCAAGCAATAGGGTCGGCAAAACAGGCTTGGGAGCAAATTGGAATTATAGACAATCAAATATCTGATGCTCAAGCTTCAAAGCAAGATTTAGTAAATTTACACCAACAGAACCTCGATATAGCTGAAGATAGATATGATACCTCAGTTACAAATTTAGCATATGGAACTGGAAGTTCTTTGTATGATGCTTTTAGAGGAGTTGAAAATGTTAAAGCTAAAACTGGGTTCGCTACAGTCGGTCCCGGATACACAGGGGAAGATAGAGTTGAATCTAAGATAAGAAGGGCTCATGATGTTTCATATGAAGGTATGGTTGATAAATATGGTCAAGAGATCGAAAGATTAGAAGATCAACATTCTAAAGGGGTAGCAGAAGTAGATATGCAAATACGCCAACTTCAAGATGCAAGGAGAGAGCAAAAGAAGAAAACAGGTTGGGGCGGAGCTTTTAGGAGCATGTTCAGTTAGGAGATTATTATGCCGGGATTAGCAAACGATGTATTATCAGCTTATTTAGAGTCTTTAAGGATTGATAGACAATCTAAGACAGCTGATATGAATATGGCTTTACAAATGCTTGAAAGCCAAGCTCAGATGGATTTTAGAAAAGAATCTAGACGTAGAGAAGATATGTGGAGAGGTTTGCAAACAAGCAGAACAGCTACACAAGAACAAATTGGTGACTATCAAAGTCAAATATATACCAAGTTTTTAAGATTGCCTTATATAGAAATTAAAGAAGATGGTGAAGTTGAAATAGATGCGAAGAAAATGGGAGAAAAAGGTTTAGGTTTTTCAGATGCCCAGATTAACGATATACATACTATGATGGTATTATATCAAAAACCAGCTACTAAAAAAGAAGGAGCCTTATTAGCATCTAAACTAGCAAGACAAGCATACTCAGAATACGATTATTATAATGAGGTTCTTAGACCTTATGACAAAGAAGGAAATAATATACCTGTTAATTTATTACCTTTTATATCATCTGGTATGATAAATCTTGGAGATGAGAGCAAAGAGAAGATGAGCTTAGAACCTTTTAGAGGTGTTTATCAAGGTTATGAAGTGTTAAATAATATAGCAGCTGAGTTCTCAGAGATGATGGAAGGTGATTATAATATAGAAGCTGGTAGAGATATTAGAATAGAGCCTTTAAAGCAAGGTTATAATACAGAAGAAGCTAAAAGATTGATGGATGAAGCTTTAAATAATCAAGACGCAGGTAATTTAGCAGACCTTATTGAAGGTCAATTTAAATTAGGTGATGATGGTAGTCTTATCGAGATTGAGGGAGATAAAAAACCTCTAACGGTTCAGACATCTAAGTATGCAACAGGTCAAGATGTTATGCAGTCTATAGATTATTTAGGTGAAGAAGATAAAAAGCTTATACAATCTCAGGTAGATCAACTTAGTAAGGAAATAAAAGAAAAAGAGCAACTATTAATCCCAATGAGAGATGCTAGAGAGGAAATGTTTAATCAAAGAAAAGAATACAAAGAACAATTAGCTCCGCTTAAGGATCGATGGAAATATTGGAAGTCTAGAGAAGGTATTAAAGGTGATAGAGCTCAATCGATAAAAGCTGAAATGGATAGACTTAATGAGTTAATTGATCAATCTACCATGGAAACAAGATCAGTTCCAGGTGGTATGTATAGCCAAGGTACTATAGCCGCAGAAATGAACCCTATAATTGTTCAGATAGAAAAATTAAAACGTGATAGGGCAAAACTTGGTGATTAGTGAAAGACTTTAATGCCAGACAATCTTACTTTAAGAGTACAAGAAGAGCTACGTAAAAGAGGTAAAATCGTCTCTCAAGACGATATTGCTAGAATACTCCAACAGAATGGGGTAAACACACAGCAAGACAATACACCTCAGTTACAAGCTTTAAGAGCACTACAGGGAGGTCCTTCCTTACCCGGTGGTCCGTCTGTTTCTAATATTCCCTCATCTACTACTGGTAATACCGCTTTAAATGCTTTAGGGGCTACTTTATGGTCGTTTGCGGATACGTTTGCATTCGGAGTACCAGGAGCTCTTACTAAAGAAGAAGAGTTTATAGACTTCCAAGACCCTTGGGCAAAAACATTTGGAGCCGTTGGTGGATTTGCAGGGTTTGTAACTGGTGCTCCTATGAAGGTTGGGGCTAAAGCTGTAGCTCAAATTGCCAAACCTTTTATTACTAGAGCTGGTAAAGAATCAGCTGATACCATGGTTAGGGGTATAAAGAAAAACTTAGTAAAAGCTGGTATAGATAAAAAATGGAGAAAAGACTTAACTAAGGGATATACAAGTTTAGTTAGAGGTGCTCAAAAAGACCCTGCTATGCAAGGTAAGGCTTTTAAAGAGGCTTCGGAGACTTGGTTGAATAGGTTTGTAGATAATGCTGTTGCAAGAGGGGATTTGACAGATGCTCATAAACAAGCTATAATTAAAGCTTTTGGTGATAATTACAATACAAGACCTTTACAAGATTTTATAGGATTAATACAAGCTAGGGGAATATTAAAAGATAATCCAAGATTAGCTAGAGTTTTAGGGCATTCAATTAACGATGCTTTAATGTTTGGAATGATTGATGGTATTTTTGAAGGTGTTAGTATGTATGAAGATAATCACTATGATTGGACAGCTCCTATTTGGGGTGTTGGTACTGGCGCTATGTTCGGTCAGTTGTCGTGGTTAAACCCTAAAGGAAAGGGAGCATCTTGGTTTAGAGATTTCAAACACGGTGTTAGAGCTGCGTTTCAAAAGGATGTATATAAAGACAAACCTTTAGAATATTTAATTAGTTCAGCCAGGTTCCTAGGTGAGTCAGCTAAGAATCACGGAGCTTCCACAAAAAGAACTGTTAATTGGAAAGGTAAAGACGTCACTATAAACTTTAACAGTAAACATCTTGATAAAAAAATAGAAAGTCTTGGCTTTGATGGTAAAAAGATTTTATTAAAAGCTCTTGAGCAAGATAGAAGATACTGGGGTAGAGAGATGATGAAATGGTCAACTGGGGAGTCATTAGCCAATATGCAAGAGAATTGGTTTAGAATGACAGCTGGTGGTATACTGTTTAACGCTCATACTTTTTATGATATGTATGCTCATGATTTTGAAGCAGATGTAGCTGATATACTTCCACATTTCCTTATAGGTGCTTACGTTCAAAGACACGCTAACCCAGCTAAGTGGGATATTAGGTTAAAGAGTAATAAAATAAATCAAGTTAGAGAAAATCTAATGCTTTTAGGGTATAACCCTGAACAGTTAAGAGAAATACCATCATTTAGGTACACAGAAAATAGATTAACAAATCCTCTAAGTGCTGATAAGTTTCAACCTCTTGTAGATTTTGCTAAGAATATGGATAGCCCTCTTATAGCTGATAGAGCTGAGGATATTGAACATAGATTACCACCTGGAGAGATAAGTGTAAAACAAAAGCCAAATAACGATTTTAATGCTATATATAGATGGTTAATATCATTTGGTAAAGTTTCAAAAGATTTAGATTCAATATCAGTTAAAGAAGCAGAAGCTATTGTTAGAGAATTTAGAAGGATAGAGCCAAAAGGAGAGCTATCTGAAATATTCGATAAAGCATACAAAGAAAAAGCTAAAGATTTTGAAAGTATCCTTACAGATTTAGTAGAAGACGTTAGAAACTCTGATGTAAATGGTGAACTTGGTATCCATATTGACCCTGCAAACCCTAAAAACAATAGACTTCCTTTTAATATAGAAATATCCGAGGCTTTACTTCAGAAAGCTAGAAACGGAGAACTTGATTGGATTAAAGATAGTAAAAACCCTGAGACAGATTTAATTCATGCTATAGAAGGTCTTGTTACAGTCTCAGATGTTATGCCTTTTATAAATAAAGGTAAGACAGCCCCTGATAAAAAAGTTAAAGTTATTGAGTCTGAAGAGCTATTAAGAAGTGCATATGAAATAGTTAAGGCAAGTGAGAGCAATGTCATGTCTATGTTTCCAGATAAATCTTTCATGGCTGACAGATTCTCATATAGAGACTCAGCTAGTGACTATGTAGATGTAGCTATTAGAAATTCTATATTAAACTCAGCTGATTTAATAAATAGAATGTTTAGTAAAGATTTTGCTGAATACGATAAGATGTCAGGTCTTATGAGAGAAGCTGGTCTAGTTGACCAACCTTTTGGAAGAGTAGATGGTAGATTAATAAATAGCACTAAGAATATAGAAATAACAGGTGCTAAAGAAGGAACTGATCAAGCATCTGAAGCTAAGAGATTTTTAAATAGAGTGTTAACTCTTTCAAGTTTGTCAGGTACATATAAAAAAATTAGAACTGCAAGCACTGAAACTATTAAGGTTGATATAAATAGAGTAAATGCTCTAAAAGAGTTTATGGCTGAAAGAGGATATGATGTAAAATTTATGAAAGATTTTGTCCATGAAGCTATAGCTGACTATATGATGAAAGAGAGAATAAAGGGAACTGAACTACAACTATGGCAAGTAGATGGGTTAATGAGCTTATCTGAAATGGGGTTTGCACAAATTGGCTTAGCGGTTAAAGGTAAAACAGCTGGGTTTACAGTTATGTATATGGATGAAGCAGCTGTCCCTAGACAGAATATTAAATTAGCTAGGGAGTATAATAATCAAGTTAAAAAGCTGATAGATGATGGTAAAGGTTTAGTTATAGAAGATACTAGGAAAATTCAAGTATTCGATGAAGGTATGGCAATAAGAGCTAAAGAAGCTTTAAAGCAAACAGGGCAAGCAAGCGTTTCAGCTAGAGCTACATTAGTAGAATTTATGAATGTATTATCACCTAGATGGGAAGAAACAAAGCGTAGAATGAATTTATTTATGGCAGAAGGAGGAACTGAAAGGCTTACAACGTGGTTGCAACAAGCTGGAGTTATACAGTTTGATTCTAAGAAAAAATCTAATTATACTATATCTGTAGAGAAGTTTAACGAAGCCTTAAATAAAGATGTTCTTGAAAAGATAGAAAGATATGGTGTAAGTAGAATATATGCAGAAGCTGAGTACCAGAGATGGGAAAAGCAGGCTAGAGATGCTATGTATAGAGACTTAGACGAAGTTGGTTATAAAAAACATATTACATTACAAGACTTTTTTAAGAAATATCGTATTAGAGGAGAAGATGTATCAGAATATACATCTGAAGAAAGACTTGATACTTGGGACAAACTTGTATATGAATCTAAAGATAGGAAGCTATTACATGATAATATATTAGATCATGTTTTAAAAGAAGTTCATGTAGAGAAAGATGGTAAGTTTATACCTTTTAAACAGCTTCCCAAGAAAGAACAGAAAAATAGGATGCCTGAGATTACTGGTGATCTTATAGGTTTATTTGCAACTCAAAGAGCTCAGGTAAAAGTAGGTGTTATAAAATTTCAGAATGGAAGAGTAATAAAAAGTGAAGAAACTCAACAAGTAAGTAGGTTGAGTAATTTCCTAAATGATAATCTAAAAGTTCCATTTAGAATAGTTGATTCAACAGCTTCTTTTTATGAACTTGCCGATGGTGGTAGATATACAAGACTTGTTTACGTAGATGCTTTTGGAGAAAATAAAAATCTAACCCCCGAGCAAAGAAAATCCATAAGAGGATATAAGAATGAGTTAAATAATACATTAAATAGTAGAACAGAGCTATTTGGAGAGAATATAAAAGGTGAGAATAATGAGATAGGTGTTCATGCTTTCAGATTGTTTCCTGAGATGAATGCTATAGCTGTAGAGATGAGACATTTTAAAAATGTAGAGAAACCATTTCTTGAGTTTGCTAAACTGTTTGAAACTAGCGATGCTGTGTCTGCTAATGTTAAAAGAAATATAACTCAAATAAGAGAATCATTTGAAAGTGATATACCTTCAACACCTGCTGAGTATGAATTTGCTTTAAGACTTTTAACTCTTAGAGATATGTTGCATAGCAATTCTAAAGGTGTCGGTGGTGGAGGTAAGAAGTTTTTAGAGGTATTAAACTCTGATCCCAATCTTGATATGCATAAAACATTAGGTAGAGTAAAGCTTTACAACACTAAAAGATTTGTAAGGAACGATGTTCCATTTGCTATAGATGTAGCCCGGGCATATGAAAAAATTGGGGACAAGGAGACTTATAGAGTTTTCAGAAAGTTTGCTAATAAAAAAGGATTTGGTGTTGCAATATGGAATGATGCTGAGTTCGCAAAGATAAGAGACCAAGTAGAGAAGTTTTTAAAAGATAATAAAATAGAGAATTGGAATTTTGATGTAATAGGAGATGGGCATTTAGATACATCTGCTTTCGATAGTATAGCTTTTGTAAGTAAAGATGTTATGAGATATGGTCATACAAGTGTAGGTCATAATCCAAACTCTTTAAACCCGTTTAAACCTATAATATCATCGGCCGGCAATTCTCCTTTATTATATGGTAAAACATTATTTATATATACACCTGAGTTAGAGAACTTTTTTAAGAAGAATCCAAGCACTGATATTCTACTAACAAAGACAGGAGCAAAACTATACAATGAAACTGTAAAACCTGGACAGCTTGATCCTACTATTATTAATGCTCCTTACGAAGCGTTAACAGGTGAAAGTAGAGGGTTTTCTAGTGAGGTAAATAGAAAGATAAGTTTAGATTCTTTAGGAATATTACCTAGTAAAGATGCTCCAATTTCTAATGCTCCAAGGTCTCAGAGTGATTATAATTTTATGACAAATGCTGAATCTGGTAGGGTTTATGAGGCTGATTATAGAAATCCAATAGAAGAAGGATTAAGAAGAATGAGTATGGTTCTTGAGAATCCTATAGGAATAAGAAAATGGGTTATGGACACAGTTGAAGGTTCTAACTTAATGTCTGATCCTGTTGCAAATGTATCAGCTGCTCAGTTTAGTAGTTTAATTTATTGGGCAGGTCTTTCTAGAGATGCAAACCCTATGAGTCACAGTCCTAGAAAAGTTAAGAATCAACTTTTTGATCATTATCTTAATAATGTAATTAACAACATGAGATCAAAAGATGTTCAATATGATAATGCAATACCTGAACAAGGAGAATCAGTTAGATATGGTGGGCAGTCAGTTCTTGTTCAAATACCTACAGCTTATCATAGATTAAAGTCTAGTCTAGTTAGGAACAATGGTGAGATGATAGTTAGGGGAGAAGTCATGTTACCAGCTCATGAAGCAGAGATGTCTTTACGGGATCTAACATCTAACGGTAGAACTATTAGGTTTGTAAGAAATGGTGAAATTCTAAAACCAGAAGATGTTTTTAAAGGTTTTACTAAAGGTGATGTTGATAAAGCTCGTGAATTATGGAAAGAATACGTTGATTATGGGAATTTAGGTACTTTACATGAGATGCTTGAAACTCACATTAAGCTGGGAGATATTCCAAAGGATACTCAAATTGGTATTATAGTTAATAGAAAACCTAGAACAAGACCTAATGATATGACTATTGTTGGTTTAAAAGGGTTTCTTGAAAAGGCTTATGGTAATTCAGCTACTTTAGGAAGTTTAGACGTTGTAAACGTATTTGAAGGTGATTATGATGCTGATAAGATAGATTACTTTATGTCATCAAGAAGGGGAATGTATGACCATGTTGAAAGGTCTTCCAAGTTCTTTGTTCAAGGTATCGACCCATCGAAATTTCGCAAGGATTCATCTTTTAATTTTGGAGGTGATATATCAAGTGTAAATGCAAAGATTGGCGAGATGGCAGCTAGTTCTGATTTGTTTAAAAGATCGATTGGAGCTGTTCAAAAGATTCCTAGAAAACTTGGATTTATAGAGAAGCTTGCATATACAGATTTAGAAGATGGATATTCTAAACACATTTCAAGAGTTGATAGAAATGGTAATAAGGTAAATCCTAAGATTTTATTTAGTAGTGGTGATGCAAAAATAATGTTTGATTATAGCAATTTAGACTTTTTTACAAGAGCTGCTTTAGAAACTCAATTTATTATAGATGGTACTGAATTAAATCATAACATAGCTAAAGATATGTCAAGCTGGTCAAATAGGTTTTTATTCCCAACTAAATCAGAATCTATACACCCTGGGGAACAATCTAACAATCAAATAGGGTTTGTTAATAATGTTAGAAGAGAAGGACACAGCAACGGTAAGAGGGTTAGGATATTTAGGAAAGTAGAGTTTGATAGAAAAACGGGTGAATATCGTGAGGTCGATTTAAATAATGCAGAGATGGCTGTTATAAAAGAATTATTAAGTGAGTATGGAAAATTACTTAATGCATCAGGTAAGAAGATGTGGGAAAAATCTGGTTCTAAGAAAAGCATTAATTACGATGATATGTTTACAGCTAGTGGGGAATTTGCAGATTTTGTTTCTGATATAAATAAGTCAGTGTTTGACAGATTAAAGAATAGAAATTCAGTGCCTGGTGATCCAAGTTCTAAGAAATGGAAACGTGATGATGATTTTATTAATCTATTTGGTGTTCGAGATGCTACTTTTAAAAATAGAGAAGGAAAGAAGATTGATTATAGTAAATCAACTATACAACCTTTTGACACAACTGTTAAAGGTAGAGGTGTTGCGTTTGCAAAAGGTGACAGAGGAGCTCCTTTAGAAAGAATACTAATGAGGATTCACGCAGAAGATGTGTTTGGTGATAGAAAGGTAAGCTCTCTAACTGGTGATATTGTTGGATATATGGATACATGGTATAAAAGCATGATTGCTGGCGATGCTTTAAATTCCGAAGCAGCTGCTAAAGATATATTACGAGAAGTTCAGAGTACGAAAAACAGTGTTAATAAGAGGGTTAAATATATACAAGATATGAAAAGGAAATGGGCAGCTGTCGGTAGAAATACTAACATTCCTTATAAATCAAGAAAAGCAATCCAAGATAAGATGAATAAAGATATTAAAGATGCTGAACAGATTATATGGGATTGGTTGCCTGATAAATATAAAAAATCTAAGAAAAGCAAGGATTTAAAAACTATAGAATTTCAAGCATTAAATAATAAAGAAGCTATAGAAGGCGCTATACAGTTTGCAACTATGAGACAATTTAGAAAAACTATGCCATTTATAGGTGATAGTCCTACATGGGGATTAGGGGCAGAAGCTCAAAAACTTTTAAAGCATATAAAGATGATAAGAGGATTGTTTTATAGCAATAGGGATAGTTTAAAAGATATAAAGAAATATGGTGATAAGACACTATACACACCTGAAATAAGGGAGCTATTAAAGCATTATCCAGATTTAACTGAGTATTATAAGATAGAAACAGATTTACTGACTAAAGGATTGCAAAAATATGGGCAACAATTTATATATGCATTTATGAGTCCAGTTGAAAATAAGTATGCTGTTGGAGTTTTTGAAGGATCGCCAATACCTGTTCCATATGGACCTACTACTAGATATTCTAGAGGTCTTCAGTTTTTAAGTGAGACAGCTCAAGGTATAGATGTTTTAAATGGTGAAGTAGGTGCTTATATGAACCCTTTTAATAATACTGTTAAATCAACATTAAGAATGCATCAGTTGATTGAGAAAAGATTTAGTGAGTATTTTAATAAAGAAAATGCTATGAGAGATGTTAGATATGATATGAAACAGCAGTTTAAAAGCAAAGGGTTTGAACTTGATGCTAACTATGATTTATTATCTACACTAGAAATGACAGATGTTAGATTACCATCCTTTAATAAGAGTTATAGAAAAACATTTACATCTTTTAGAGATATAAAATGGTCTAGAGATACTCAGCGTAAAACTAATGGAATGGAGTTAACAAATGATTATTTACTTGACTTCTATGCTGACATTATGAAAGCAGCTGGGAAAGAAAAAGAATGGCAGTCATATTTAAATAGTATGAGTGATTTATCTGCAATGATGATGAAGAATGAAGTTATCGACCCTATGGATTATATTGCCAAGAGAAGTTTAATGGATAAAGATATGATTGATGTAGCTAGAAGAGTATTAACAAATGAAGCTCTTATGGGTGAGAACGATAATTTAACTATTCAAAGAATAAAGAATAACCCAGTATATGCTCTTATAGGTGGATCAAATTATTTTAAAGGATTATCTTTTGAGAAGTCAGCTAGATTTTCACCAGAAAGATTAAAATCTCTTAGACAGATGCAAGATACATTAGAAATGTACGATCATAAATTAAACATTAAATCTACAAATGCTAGAGAAAAGATAGAGAAACTAAAACAATGTTTTCCAGGGAGGTAAAGTGGCAGATTTTTGTCAATTTGTAAATAAAAATGTAGAAAGCCTAATTGATGGCATTGAAGAATGGGCTGGTAAAAACAAAACTAAGTTTTTCTTTAAAGACCCTTATGAAGCAGCTCTTAGGCTTGTAGAGTCTGAGTTTGGGGCTCCATTAGAAGATATGGTGCATAATAGAGACATGACTAAGGGTCAAGTAAGTAGTTATAAATCAAGATTAAATGAGTTAAACAACCAAGTTGAAAGAGGTCAGTTAGGAAATAAGTTTTCTCAAGTATTTTGGCAATCGTCACATATGGGAAAGAAAGACCCTGTAATAGGTTCTGTTTTAAGAAATATGTCTAGAAGTACATTTTATCAACAAGAAGGTGTTTTAAGACATGGCAATCTTATCAACGCCATGATGAAGTCTGTTGAAGCAGAAGCTACTGACAGAGGGTTAAAATCTAAACTTGGTATAAGAAATGCTAGAAAACAGATGGAGGAATTGGATTACCAATGGAGAAAAGCTATAGCAGATTGGCAGAATAATGTAAAAGGTGCCGATAATAAGCTTTCAGAGGTTAGACAAAAGATGGATGATCTTGTAAAAGAGACGTTTTATGAAGTGCATGCTGATATGTTAAATATGATTGAAAATGTTGACACTGGAATACCTGCAATATTAAAAGAAGTTTATAAGAAAAAGTCTGTTAATAAAAAGTGGAAAAAAGATGTAGATGAAGGTAGGAAGAGAGTTAAGTTAACAAAAGATGATTTAGCCAAGTTAAAGATGTCTAATGGTGAACCAATATCAGATAATATGTATAAAGCTATGACTCACTATATGAACCTCACCAATGATTTATACGCTGTTTTAAGAAGAGGTATTTCAAAAAGAGTTGATTCAATTGCTAATAAAATTTCAAGGGATGGCGATAAGAGGTCAGCTGCTGAATTGCAAGAGTTAAAGAAAAAACTAACTGCTGAATTAATGCCTAGATATGAAGATGGTTATTTCCCACATTATTCTAGAGATATGCATATACCTTTTATGGATGGTTTAATGGCTGATTTTCAAGATATGCAAAATACAGCTAATAAATATAAAAAAGGTTCTAGGAGTATTGATGATATAATAGGTTCTATTAATACACATATAACAAATCATGCTAAAGGAAGAAAGCAGGGTGGAACAGAATATGACTATAATAGGAACTTGTTTAGCGTTTTAAATAACTATGTATTTGATGTTAATAGATTTAATTATATATCATTTATGGATGCTCATATGATAGAAGGTTTAACAGCAATAGAGAAAATATATAAAGCTGATAAAAATGCTAAGGGTTACGCTGAGAATATTACTAATTACATAACTGATTTACATATGGCTGCTAATGGTAATCTTGAAATGAGCCCTACAACTAGAAATGTTATGAGATCATTGTTGTCATTTGAGTTTATATCAAAACTTGGTATTAACCCTAGAGGTGCTGCTAGAAACGCTTTCCAGAGGCTATTAGACTACGTTAATTGGGGTCCTGTAATGGTTAGGAATGCTAAAGATTATTTAAAAACTATTGAGACACCAGGTGAAACAGATTCATTTATTGAAAGTGTTTTAAAAAGAACTGGTTTGCTATATCAAGAAGCTGTACCTGAAATACAAGAAAGCGCATTACAAACGCCAGCATCTATGTTTAAAACTGTTCAGTATAATAATCAAACAGGTAAATTTGAAGCAACTAGAAAACCAAGACTTGAGAAAGTTGCGGATGCAATGTCAGCAATAGCTGCTAAGTCATCTATATTACATAGAAAAGCTGAGAACTCTAATAGAAAGCATACTTTTAAAATAGCATTTGCTCAATTGCATAAATGGTTAGATAATCCTAATTATAGAAACATTTTAAAAGCTGAAGCTGAAAATAGTGAAAGGGGTAAGGAAAGAATTAAAAAGGGTAGAGACGCTATAACTCCTGCTGAAATAGATGCTAAGATTAGAAAGAAGGCTGAGAATTACGCTATTAACATGGTTGTAATGAATCACTTTGATTATGGTGATTATGCAAAATCAAGACTTCTTCGTAATAAATATGGTAGAGTATTAGGTCAGTTTCAGCATTACTCATTTGAATTTTTAGAAAGAAACATACAGATAGCAAGAGAAGCAAAACACGATATTATGGCAGGTAAGTTATTACCAGGCGATGATGCTCAAGGTGTTGCTAAAGCATCTAGGATGGCTCTATTATATTTCGCAGCTCCAGCTGTTGCATCTGCATTATCTGGTGTTAATTTTGGAAACCTTGTTGAACATGACACAGCTCAAAGAATCGGTCAGTTTGCAACATTATTAACAGGTGATGACGATGAAATAGCTGAAGCGTTTTATGGAAAGGGTCCTCTTATTAGTACGTTTGGAGGTCCATTAACATCTGATTTAATTGATATAGGTATGCAATTAGACTTAATAGAGCTTGATGAAGATGGTTTATTAACTCTTATTACAGGATTAGAGAATTATGATCCAAGTAGACAATCAACAGAAATATCTAAAAAGATTCGTATTTTGAACACCTTTTTGGGAAGAATGACCGAAAGGCACATACCCCAAATATTAGAAGGTCGTATTGGATGGGCAGCTCAGTCAGAACTTGGTTTATATCCGACAGCTGAAGCAAGGAAGAAACAGCGAGAAGCGAAGAAAGCTCTAGCATCTGTTTTAACCCCAGAAATGGAAGAAGCTTTAGCAATGCTTTCTAAATCCTAACCTTATACATAGCTTTATCATCTTCTATTATATTGTCAGCCATCTTTTTTAAACTTCTTACTATAAGCATAGTAGCTTCTTTCTGACTTTTTAAATTTTCATTTCTTATCATTTTACATACTTGTAAATTTGCTTCCAGAACTTCTTCTATCATATCAATAATTTCTTTATCTTTCATTATAATCTCCTTTTTTAATTATGAGGAGGGCGAGGAAAACCTCATGATAAGCGAAAGGATAACTCTCATCACTATAAAACCCTCACGCCTCCTCGAATTTATACTTAGCAATTAGTATTGCATCTGTTGTCTTAAGAGTAACTCTAGCATCTGGAAAACATTTCTTTGCTATTTCTCTTAAAAATCTTTTTCTTTCGGTTTTGTTTTTTGGTAGTTCACCATATTTTTTCATCCATACCCTAGGATGTATTTTTTCTATTTTAAGATTGTTGGATGCACATATACCTAACCATGCTCCATAGTTTGCTCCAAACTTAAAAGCACTTGATCTAGTATCTGTTGGGAATGCATGAACATTTTCTATAGCAACTAATATTTTGCTTGCAGGTATTCCTTCAATCTCTAAACCATTAACAATATTTCTCATAGCTTCAGCCATTCCGTTTTCATCGTTAGGACATGGTAAAGCCATTACAAAATCTCCACCATTATACATACATATGCCACCTGATTTACCAGGGTCTATTCCTATTATAGATTTATACATTTTCCTCCAATCCAAATAATAAATTATCTCTCATGTGTCTTTTATATGTTTTAGTAGATTTACCTCTTGTTCCGTAATATTCTCTAACTCCACAATCTCTACATACAGTTAATTTAACCTCCGTGTAAGGACTTACATAATTATATTGTTTTTTATAAAGTATATCCTTACCGCACATCCTACATTCTTGCGTGATTCTATTGTTTGTCTTCAATATTACAGTTGGTCTCAATAAATAAGTCCAATAAAAAATCCAATTATTAATCCAGTAACAAGACCTAAAGCGCTTCCAGATAACAGTCCCTTGTTCCACATTTTTCTTCCGAATCTTATAGTTTTATTTCTCGATTCTTCTTCTGATATTAATCTTATATTGCTATTTGTTATCATTACCAATCACTTTTACCTTTCCTAGCTTCTTCAATAGTTTCAAAGAATTTACAAATATTACCATCATATCCTACTGTAAATCTCCCAATATTACCATATCTAGATTTAGCTATTATTATTCTTGATTCAAATCTGTCGTTAGTTTCAGGATCAGTATTAAATGGATAGTATACAAAAGCAGCCATTTCAGCTGTTTGTTCAATTGCACCTGATTCAGCAAAGTCTGCCATTTGAGGAACTGGATCATCTCTTTTCTCAATTTCTCTATTTAATTGACTTATAAGAATTGCGCTACAATCTATCTTTTTACATAACCATTTATATTCATGCATTATCTTTTCAACTTCCAATCTTCTTTGGTCTGCTGTTCCTTCCATATCTATAAGCTGTATGTAATCATCAATAACAACATCTGGTTTGTGCCTATTTACTTCCCTTAGACTTTCACCTAATGTTCTTATATTGTCATACATTAAAAAGTTTTCATACTTCTTTTTAACTTCTTCAGTCGCATCAATTAATTTTTGTTTTTCTTTCTTAGTTAACTCATGTCTTCTAACTTTATCATAATCAAGCTTTTCACATTCCATACATAATAATTTCTTCATCATTTCTGTATTTGACATCTCTCTGTTAAATAACATTACTTTATATCCACCTTGAATTAAAGAGCTAACAATATTTATCATTAATGTAGATTTCCCATGACCCGGTCTACCGCCAATTACTGTTATTTCTTGTCTAGTCATTCCTCCTGCAGCTCTATCCATAAATTCTAAACCAAATGGTATTACATTATCTTGACGCTCTATATGTTCTAAAGTACTGTCAACAACATTGGATATTGTTTGTCTAGATGTAGGCTCCAAGTTTCTTAATTCTTCAGAATATCTTTCATGTCTCGTTAGAACATCTGCTATTGTAAGATTATTATCTTCAGCTGTTTTAGCTAAAATCCTAGCTGATTTTATTGCTTCTCTTTTTATATACCTTTCCCAAACTATTTTACAATAATCTTCAACAGAATGTTCGGAAGGGCAAGCTTCAAATAAACCTGATATATAGTAAGCCATTCCAGTATCTGCTTCTTTTAAGTGCTTCCTTACTTCATCTGAGACAGTTACTGTATCTATGATTTCATGTCTTTTATGTAAAGATGCCATAGACTTCCATATTTTTTGATTATCTTGATTATAAAAAGCTCTATTTTCTTTTATCCATGTGCTTGCTACTTCATAAGTATTAGCACCGCCTTTTAGAACAGCTCCTAAAACTGCTTTTTCAGCTTCTGTATTATTAGGTGCAATTCCATCTTTATTTAAAACCATATAATCACCATTATTATTTTTAGAATAAGTTTGTTTGCTCTGATTTTGGGGGCTCATAATTAGTTATAACCAATTCTGTTCTTTGTTTTTTATCACTTGATCCTGCATACACGCATTTAATTTCATTAATTTTATAATCTTTGAACAAGCTTCTGACCTCTTCTCTGTCGTCATAACTGACCATGAACTGTCCACCATTTGTATTAATTTTATTACAAAGATTAACAAGTTCGTTATGCATATCCATAGTGAAGTCATGGAAATAGTAGTCTTTTCTTTCACCCGCTACTACATATGGCGGGTCCATGTACCAAAAATCACCTTCTTTTGGTTCGTATTTTTCAACTAGCATTCTATAATCTAAATTCTCAATTACGACTCCGTCTAATTGCTTTTTAGACCATGCTATTTCATCTATTAAATCAGATGACCATAATTTCTTTTCTGATTTTGAAAAAGGATTATATGGATTTCTATTAAAAGAGTTTTTTATGACATAGTAATATATAGCAGCTCTACGTGCATCAGGTATCTGTACTTCGTTTTTAGTTGTCAAGATTTCCTTTCTGAAGTCAATAAATAGTTTTCTTGATCTTGGAAGAAGAACTACATATTTACTAAATTCTTCAAACTTTTCTAATACTGAAATATACAAATTTACAATATCATTATCAAGATCATTAACTACATTAAAGGAACATTTTGGTTTTCTAAAATACATACTAAGACCACCAGCAAACATTTCTACATACCTTTCATGATGTGGGATCATGGGAACTAACTGTTTAGAAAGTTCCCACTTCCCACCGTAGTAAGGTATTATTACAGGACATCTTGCGAAACCTATATGTGCCATACTAAGCTCTTGCTATACCAGGAACCATTTTGCGGATGAAATGGTACACTTCAGACTCTAGTCTGTGCGTAGTCTCGTGATCTCTGTTAGCTCTATGGGTAAGAACCCAAGTTAACAGATTGAATAAGTCCCAGTATGTTTTAGGCTTATGAGTTAACAAATAGTTAACAGCATCTTCATTATATTTTGAAGGTAGCTTCTCAATGGCTCTTACTACATCTTTGTGATCTTTTATTTGGGTTTCAAACAGCACTGGAAATTCTGTTGAAAATACTTTTCCCATACTGTCAATAGTATTCTCTACCATTTTACCAATATGACCATTATTTAATGTAGTATTATACACAGAATGTCTTTCTGAGTGCTGATCAAATATTTGACCAATAATAGCTCCGTTAGAGCATAATAGTCGAAATACTCCACCTAAAACAGACACTGTACTACTGCCATCGTAACTGTTTTTGATGTTTAATTGAGGGTAAAGCTTTTCACCACCAATTGTTACTGGATGTCGTTTAAACTGAAACGTCCATGATGTTCTAGCACCATTTCCAAATACTCTTTGCTCAGTTAATTCTCCACCTTTTTCTTTAATATGTGGAAGGGATTTATCTAATACTTCTTCATTTGTAACAAGTTTATAGTCTTTAGACATACAACTTAATACTTCACAAGTATCATTCCTGATAATCATTTTGTAATCATCAGAGTTTACAGTTCCTTCTATTAGAACTGGCGTTTCAGTTACTGCAAATGTTGAATCAGAGTAACATAGACTTTTTTCGCTCATTTTTCTTTCTCCTTTTTTTTATTTGTTTTGAAGTTCTTCCATTGACTTTAAGCCAATCATTTAATTTTCTTTTTTTGAATTTTCTATCCTTTGCTTTTCTATTTGGCATTTACCTCTCCTATTTTTATCACACCTGTATTAGGACCGATGTAAGTTTTTTTCTTAAAGAAGTATACATCTAATCCCTCATAATACCTACCATCTTCATCTAAATCTGTTTCATCATCGTAATGTTTTTTAAACCAGTGATCAGGTATGCTATACCAATAAACACTTGCTGACCCGCTTGTAACTTCTAAAAGAACACCTTTATGATCCTTAAAGCATGGAGAAGAAAACTTATCTCCAGGCTCAAGGTTTTTCAGTTCTGTTATTTTTGTAGTATTCTTTTTCTTTTTCTGTCCATTCTTCTTTGACATTGTTTAAATCCTTTAACAGTTTGTCATACAAACCAAAAACATTTTTATCGAAAGTTATTTCATTGTTTAATAAAGTTGATTGAATTGTGGGTACTGCAATGTTCAAGCAGTTTACTATAAGTTCCAGTTCCTTCCTTGATAATTTTAAGGTAACAGTTCCTTCTATTTCGTACATCTATTTACTCCTTACAATATATCTATTTGTTGATATTTGGTATGTAGAATCCATTATTATTATTATTCTGATGTTGACTCTGCATTTTTATTAATTCTTTGTTTTTCATAAGGTACACAAAAGTAACATACTGCTTTTTTCAATCCGTATCTAGGAAAATCTACTAAGAATCTTGAATTAATTGTTCTTGATATATTTTCTCTTGCCCAAACATAATTACATTTAGGACATATTTTAGGATTAGACTTTTCTTTATCATTTGCTATTGTTCTAGTTCCTTTTGGGAAAGCATACTCACGCTGATTAGTGTACCACCACCATCCATTTAATAAATTGTCGAGATTCTTAATGTCATCTTCAATAGTATATAAATCATTGTTTTTATTTTTCATTGTCAACGCCCTTAATTTAAGAGTAAAAGAGCAAGGCAGGCACCTCCTAGCCAACCATAGACACTTAAGCCTATAATACCACTTTTGCTCTTTACTCTATTACACAACACACTTATTTAGCTTTGTGAGCAGTTCCTTTTTTATCAGTTGCTGTACCAGCATATTCATCTACAAGTTTATTAAACTTAGTTTTAAACTCTTGCATCTTCTTAGAAGAAGTAGTGTTGCCTCCGCCTCTCCAATATAAAGTAGGCGTTACCCACTTACCATCTTTGGTTTTCATATATTTTCTAGTACTGTGACGGCGCTCAGAAGCTAGACCTTTTTCTTTGATACCTTTAGCAGTTTTAGCATCAACTATCCCTGCATTTTGTAAGGTTTCAAGATCATTCGCTGTTAGTTTGCCCATTTTCAATCTCCTCTTTTTCTTTAACTATTTGTTCAAATTCATAGTTAGGGTTAATTCCGTTACCAGCTATAAATGATACATAGCTAGGATTAACAGAAAGGTCATGTAAATCTTCTGTTACAAAACATAACATTGACTTACCATTCATTAATTTTGTTCCAACAAAAGTAACCTTATTAAATTGGCTACCGTCATTAAAACCGATACTGTAATTAGCATCCTTTTCAAGATTTAATTGGTTGTAACTCCAAGAATCTACCATGGCTCTTGATCTCCTTCATTTATTTTTGGTTTCGATGTAGCATCTATATCTTCCTCACTTGCAATTCCTACAAACGATGAAAGACTGTATCTTCTAAAGTATGTTATTGCACTACCAATAGATTGATAAGTGTTCATACCTTTAGACTCTGCAATTGGTGATTTAATTTCACAACTAATCCATTCACCAGATTCAGCGTGCATATACATTGTTTTAACACCAACAGATGAATCATCACCAGTTGGCATTTGAACAAATGATAGACCATGTTTACCAAGTAAAGGTCTTAGATACTGTACAAGCTTATCAAATGAAGTATAGTTGTATCCATATCCCTTACTGTCTTTAGAGATGTCTTTTATCTCTTTTTGAACAGCTAGTTGAGCTGCTGCCAAATTCTTAATAGAATCTGACTGTAATTGAGATGAGTAATCAAAAGTTTTCATTTACTTCTCCTTTTACCATGTTAAGGCTGTTTGCGTTTTTTGTTGTTTAGTGTTGTATTTACTACCACACCTATAATAATACTGACAAAGGTTACATTCCCATTCTGTGTTTTCTTTTAAAGGAATCGTTATCCCATCTTCTTTTAATTCATCAGGTTCTAAAGAAGCAGCGCCTGTCCACATATCAATATTATGTTTCAGTTTTTCCCAATATTCTTTAGCTATATTCATCCATCTACTGTCAATAGGTAATGGTTTTTTCATACTACTGTTATCCTTATTATACCAAATTAAATATAATTCTGTATCTTCAGGACTTTTACCAGCAGCTAAACCATATGTACCTAACTGTAATTTGTAATTAATATCAGCATTTTTATCTCTATTCTTAAAACGTCCAAATTTCTTTTTCCATTTATAAGAAGCGACAGTTTTAAAATCATAGATTCTGTTAACATTGTCTTCTTCTTCAAGAATGTCAACATGACCCACAACTTTCAACTCTGGAATTGTTACCCTTTTCTCAGTGTGAATTTTAGTTTTATTCGATTTATTCCAAGCTAATATAGATTGTTCAATATCTTTATGAACAATAGTTCCCAACCTCAGGAGGCGCGAGACTCTCTCTGTAGTCTTTTCTGCCTCCGTATTGGTTAGTTTATAGTATTGTTTTTTATGACAATGACCAGCAGAAGAAGCTCCAAACCATCCTTCAAAATCTTTATAGTTTTCATTTCTTTCTTCTTGCTTTTGATCTATAAAAGAGCTGTAGATACGCTCTATGTCAAGCATTACTGGTGATCTTTACGTGCTGCCTGTTGTTGGTCAAAGACATCTCTTTGAGAGCCTTTAGAACCTTCATTGTCCCAAGGACCTGACATAGCACTATCACCTTCTTCTTCAATTCTTTCAGAGAATTGTATGCTTAGGTAAGGATCGCCTTTCTTAGTTCTAGACTTCCATAAAGAGATTTGAAACTCTTTATCCATAATGTTTACAGTGCCACCAAAGTCTGGTTGCTTCTGATTTGTCTTTTCTCTAGTGAATGCGGCTCCTTTGCCGATTTGATTATATTTAGCCATTTGAACTCCTTTTTTAGCTAAGTTATTTAGTACGTGAATTTACCACTTATTTTTGATAAAGTGTTAATTTATTTATTTATTCTAAAGATTTTTGAACCATACTCATACATCCATCCATATACCCTGCGTATTCCTTAACGAGTGAATCAACATATTCTTTCTTGTGTTCATCATGAAATTCTAAGTCATCATTACTATTCAATCTATCTAATAATACAGTTGATAGTTCATCACTTAGCTTATTTCTAAATTCCTTAGAGCCAAGATTATATCCAGATTTATATCTATCAAGAACTTCATTAATTATATAATAAATACCTTTTTTATTTTTCATTATTTTTTCCTTCTTTTAGTTGTTTTATTTCAGATTGAATACTCTCAATTGCTAACCAAATTTCATTTTCTTTAAACTTGCTAGAGGTATGCATATTAACCATAGCTTGTTCAATATCCATAACTTTACCAATTAAAGTTTTTAAATCTGATTCAATATCTTTACTTTCCATTTTAACTCCTATCCACAAGTTCTTTTAATAATACAAATGCTATAAGAGTTGCAGCTACTATTAATGCAAGTCCAATTCCGCCTACAAACAAACTGCCAGCTATCTTTATTAATGCTTCAACCATTGTCTGCTCCTTCCTCACCATATTCTCTGTTCATATACCAAGTAGTTTCTTCATGTATTTTATATAGCGGAAACGCATTTAGTAAAAACTCCATATCGTTTCTGTTACTTGGTTCACTATTAATTTTATCATTTTTCTCTTCATATTTCTTTAGAGTTCTTATAGCCATTGTCAACGCTTGTGATATTATATATTGACCACGTACACTATTAGAAAACTCAGCAGCTTCTTCAGATTTAATTAATCGTTTACCCTTTATTTTCATTTCACTTGTTTTTTCCATTTTCTTTACTCCTTTTTGGAAATAAGTTAGCAAGTAATTCATCTTGATGTTGAGAAGTTATGTGATCATAAAAGTCAATATTCTCATTAACTATTAAATCACAATACGGACATTTTTCACCAAATCCTACTTCAATAACCCCACTCATGTTATCTTCTCAGGAACAATGTATTTTCCATTGTCATTATTTCTCCATGCTAATGCACAATCTACAGTATTTTTCTTTATAGAATTTCTTCTTTGCCATCTATCCATATTTTTATTAACAGCATTTGGGACTCCTTCAAAATGATCTTCTCCAGTAGAAGGATTTATCATCTTTAGATATGTACCATTTCTAAAACCATCAACAGAACCTCCATCAGGTATCTTAACAATAACCAGTTCATATGGATTTCCATCAATAGTTTGTTTATCAACAACTTTATGATCTAAAGAAGATATAATATTATCCATTCCATAATGATCAATCAGCAATCTTCTTTGAGATACATTCCACAATTTAAACACATCAGTCATAGGAACAGAATCAAGAGCATAAGTCATATCTATTCTATGTTCAATATCATAACCTTGTTGAACTTCTTCTGTCGTAACATCTCTTTTATAAAATACTTTTGATCTATCCAGTCTTTCTTCAGCTTTATTATTATGATACCTACTTCTAGTCATAGCATTTCTTCTTAATCTAGCTTGTTCTAATGCATCTTCAGTTTGTTTTATATACCTCTTTGGATGTTTACCCCATGATTCTCCATCATAACTAAACTTCATACCTTTATAAGGCACAATTTTAGTACCATCAGAAAAAGTATAAATCCATTGACCTCTTACCCAGTTAAGTTTTATATCTGAGGTAAAAACTTCTCTTATAATAAATTGCATATCCCAATGATTTAAGTTATGAGGTAATTCACAATAATTCCTTCTTAAGATTAATGTTGGCTTTTCATTAATAGTATTATAAGAAGAAAAATGAACATTTACTTTATTACTATTAATCTTTATAAAAACCAGAAGATTTCTAGTGTTAATACTCTTATAATGAACATTACCTACAGAACCATTCTTTTGTGACTTTTCAAAAAATCTTTTCATTATTTTAACTCCTTTAATTTATAAGGCTTACCCATATATACTATTTAATCAAAAACATTATTGTTATTTAATTAACTATTTACGCTTGAATATAAGATAAGCCTTAATTATTATTTAAGTAAAGAAGGGTTAGAACCCGCAGCCTGGTCAGGTACGGGGCGCTGTTTTACCTAACCCTCTCTACACTCACAGTGAGGCACCACATCTACACTGTAATTAATCAACAACAAGTCTAGTGTTGCCAGAAATATGATCTAATTCCCTAACTATACTTATAGCATATGATCCCTCTGGGATTGTTAGAGGATTATGCTCTTCGTGATATAAGGTAGCTTCACCACCCAATATTTCTATTACATTAGGCATTTCTTGATATGCACCACTGTATCCAATAACATCAGTATGAGGGTCTAATTTCTCAGCTTCAAACCTATGATGATGACCAGTAGCTTCTCCAAGTGCTAATACAACTTTATCAGTAGGATGCTCCATTTTGTATTCTTTTGATGAATTAAGACCTATAATATCTTCAACTTGATTTTTATGTACTTCTTTAAGGATTACGTCTCCTTGTTGGTATGTTTTCATTTTCTTTCCTTTTTTTTACATTAAATTTAAGGCTAGAGCCATCATGTCATTACATCTACCAATACTAGTATCTGTAGCCTGTAACCGGCAATACCTAGCCTTATTAATCATTCTAGGTGACAGGTATTCCAACCGAGGAAGAGGGTAGAACCTGTGGGATTCATAGGAATAGGAGCGGGTCAATGATAACCCCCTGCCACCTCTAAATCTACCAAATCTTAAACCCACCACTAAGTTTGGCAAATCTTGAAAATTCCCTAGCATTCTCTGCTGTGAATTTATAGTTGTTCTTAAATGATTCTTTCTTTCCAGAACCTTGACAACCATTACAACCTCTCATCTCACTAGCCCATTTAAAACTAACAGGTCCAACTTTAAGATCACCATGAAGCTTTATCCATGTATCTTTATTGTGCCATCCTTCCCATCCTTTTCTAGTACCTGTTCCATTACATATATCACATTCTTCTTTAGGTCGTCTTTCTCTAATTATATCTTCTTCTACCTCCCACTGTTCAAGCTTCCCTTTAGTATCGATATAATCCAATCTTTCAGATATTTTGTTAGCTAATTCCTCAGGGATCATAACTCCATCATTATGATGACAAGAAGTATAAAATGAGTCAATATCTTTAAAATCAATTAACTCATCTTCAATTGCTTTTTCAAATATATCCTTACAGTGTTTATAGACAAAATCAAACAATGGATGCCAGCTCCAAACACTATTTCTAAAATATGCTCCATCAGTGTTATCTTGCCACGCTAAATAAGCATCAACTTGCTCTTTATCATCCCAATTAGGATCATCTGGTCTGTCTTCACCACCAGGTTTTCTTCCATATAAATCAAATCCCATTATTAACTCCTTTAATATCTGCTATTTAATCGTTTAATCATTAAATTAAGTTTATATTTATCATTCTCTCTCCAATCATCAACCTTATGTTCCCATCTATCCTTTAGCCTGTCATAATTATATACAACAGAATTATAAACTTCTTTCTTTAATCCACTAGCAACTACTGCTTCATTAGAATATTTAGTAAAGTTACCATACCTTAAAACTGCATCTACAGCTCTAAATTGATCTTCTGTAATATCATCAAAATTAATCATCATTTATTTGTCTCCTTTTATTTAATATATTATCTAATTTATACAAATCTAAATCTGACATATCTTTAATCATTCTTAAGTACTTCTTATTAAAATACTTTGATATGTTTGTAAGATATACAGTCCTAGATAGTTTGTCAGGAACACTAGATTTGTGTGCCTGGTTAAACTCATCTGCTGTTGTCGGTTCCCACATATCATCCATACAAGAATTACATATACCTCTAGGGTTCATAGTTGGGGAATCACATTCATGACAATGATATGGTGTAGGCATTAGAAATCTCCAATCATTAATATATCTTCACCAAATGCTTTAAAACATATCTTACATACTCTATATCCACATAATATTACATTTGACGATTCTCCTGATTGACATATTTTATCACAACTACCACATTTAAATGATATTTCTTTACCATCTTTATGCAAGTATCTTTTTGATTTATCCCATCCATCTATATACATTAGATTTCCTCCTTCATCTCAGTATGAAACATTCCACCTCTCCATATGAAATACTGCATTTCACCAGTTGTTTCTTTATCTCCAAGTCTGCATCTAGCATATGAATAAGCACAATCAAAGTTATCACACTTCTCATAAGGTACGATTAACATACCAAGACTATTAAAGCTTTCAACAACTCTACCTATCACAATAGTGTCTTTATCTGTTACAACAGTATCTTCCAAATACCAATCAATATCACTATACTCTTCATATTCTTCATAATACGGATACTCATCGGTTAAATGGAAAGGCTCCCCCTCTTCATGTAATGGTTCATCGAAACAGTTTTTCATTACTACAGAAGTGGATGCTAAAAGAAGAAAGGAAGCCAATACAATATTTTTATCATTTAATAAATACATTTTTTACTCCTTAGTTTAATGGGTTTTTCTTTATAAAGTTTTTAAAATCTTCATCGTTCTCTGGTGAATCGTGAACCATTGCGAATAATTCAGTTAGCATCTGCTGTCTTCCTCTTGTAACTCTTGCTAGTTCCTTTGGGTCTATCTTTAATTGTTGCATCAACAGTGATGACATAATAGTTAATAAATGACCTAATTGATCTCTTCTTTCAGGATCATCTTTATGAGCCTTACTACCCAACATAGCAGCTAATCCAAATATATCTACTATTAATTCAATTACTTTTTCTTCATTAAAAACAACTGGTTTCTTTTTGTTAGTCATGATAATACCCCTCTTCTTTTGATTTTATTATTTCCTCTATGATTTCTGTTAAATCTTCATCTATCATTGCCATAGAATCTTTTGTTCCCCTTACATATGCATCTCTTAGCTTAAGAGTACGTAAATAATCTCTTATCCTTGTAAGAGCTATCACAGTTTTGTCTTTATGGAACATACACCTCCTATTTTTCTGCTTTAAGTATTTCAATTACTTCTTTACTTCTAAAACCATCATCTCCAACAGCTAAATCAACAGCCTCTCTTATATCGTTAATATGGTATCTATTCTTTGTCGCCCATTCTATAATTCTGCTTTCAAGAGGAAATTCAGCTCCATTCATATAATTATCTAAAGCCATAATAACTTCAGAACTATCAACTTTGTTCTTTTTGCACCAATTCATTAGTGTATTAACTTTATTCTGTAATAACTGATTAAAGTAATACCAATCTTTATCTGGTTCATCCCTGTTAATTTCAGTTCCAAGGCTTTGTTCGTTATTCAATATAAGTTTTGCTTCTTCCATAATTCAACTCCTATATTATTTCTTCAAGGTCTGGACTATAATCATACCTTTCATTAAACTCATTTTCTCGAACTTTTCTAAATACAAAATCATCATCACATAACATTAGAAATTGCAATCTTTTATGAGCTGCTCCACCTTCTTTTATCTTACCTTCTTTCAATAATGTCTTATACAATCTTTGTAGACCGACTAGAGAAATATGATTATTTACATTTGATATATTATAAATTGAATTGATAGGCATATTGCCTCCTTTATTTAAATTTATAGGTTTCGACATAATTTGGCATACTATTTTTGCCATCTTCATATCCCTGTCTGTATCCATTCTTATAATTTTCACTCTTAGCTACAACAAATATTAGCCATACAAGAGTTATAAAAACAGTACCAAATAGAAAGTATACATAACTATCTAGGGTCATAATATTCTCCTTCAACCTCTGATCTGCTTAATCTATCAACAATATCTTCACCATTGCGTCTTTGACGTTCTACAGTCTTTAAACCTTCTCTTACGGGATCAGTTTTATAAGACAAAACAATTACTTCTGTATTCATAGTATTAATACCACGCTTATTCTTAATCTGAGTATAAACATTTTCATATGGGCATGTAATTACAATACTCTTACCATTATTCATTCTAAAGAATGTCCCTTTAGCATCTGGATCACCTTTTAAGCTAATTTTTCTGATGTATTGGACATTATCAAGATTAATCATATAATTGTTTGATTTTAAAAACATATTATCTCCTATTTTATGTTATTCATTAAAAAGTTATGAGGACTGGTTTTAATAGGCAATTGCGAACTAGTCTAAGGTAATAACCAGAAACCTACACTCAACCGCTGGAGTAAATGCACCCGAATGCACACAAAAGGCGGATGATTTGTAAGACTATCCTCACTTTACTTACGCCAGTAGACCAAAGGGAGCCCACATACCAAGTTTACTCCCTTATGAGGAACTACGTATTAATTATACTTATTATTACGCAGCTGTTTGTTCAATCTTTCAGGTGAACATACACTTGGAAATACACTATTAAATACAATCGTACAAGTGTCTAATTGTAAGTATGTAGCGTTATTCCTTTGCTCAACTGATACTACTTTGTCAGGGTATTTATCAATTATCTCTTTAATAGATAGATTATCGAGTTCCCACCTAACAGGTTTATTCATATCACTTTGTTGAGCAGCTTTATTAAGCTTTTTAGTATTCGCCATAGTAAGCCTCGTAGTGAAGGTTAACATCTTCGTAGTGCTCTTCAGATATGTACCTATCAACAGATTTTACACTGTCTTTATTTACAGGTTCACTATCATCTGACAGTAACACTATTGAACCATCTACACCAATTCTATTGAGTACATGGTATTGTCCATTAGAGTTTAAATACTCCTCTAATTTCGCTCTTGAACTAAATTTCTTTACTATTGTCATGATCAATTACTCCTTTCACTCTGTTTTTGACCAAGTTAAGTACAAATATTGTATAATACAAAGAAAATATGGGGACAGGACTTTATTTGTATGCCCCCATAAATTCAATGTTAATACGCACAGGTCACAATCTTGCTCAGTAGCAGCCTTCCCTCTTGTGCTGCACGTCCCATGCGTTACTTTATTTGAAATTGTTGTGGGAAATAGGTTTAAAAAGGGACATTGCGTCCCTCATCGGATTACTCCGGGTCTACTGGTGTGCCAACGCTTACCTCTTTCTCGTCAACGTCTTCCCAGATTGTCTTACCAGTCTGAGCTTCACAGTACGCATTGAGTTCTCTAAGGTTAGCTTTGGTTGCGCGAGAGATGTTGGACTTCGTTTGAGCATACGTACCAGTCACACGATTGAACGATGATCTAGTAGGTGCTGCAAAGTAAGCTTCCAAGTGCTCTTGCATCAATTCATCCCGCTTAGCGATGAACCATTTAAGTGTTACAGGTTTTGTCATTTCTGACTCCTTTCATTATTATTAATAACTATAATTATCTAAATAATCAAAAATAACTAAAAAATGATTTATGAAAATCCCCTGATAAGGGGTATAGAGGGTAAAAAGGACATATAACAAAATGCTATAATTTTTTCAAGTATCACTTGGTCATAGTTATCCTACGCGCGCGCATATTATATATATATTATAATACTTATAGTAATATTATATATATACACTATGGGTGGTATGGGTGGAGTATGAGGAGGGAAAGGAGGGTATAGAATTTATGTCTTGATTTTCATTGCATTTAAGTATTAACATCTAGTAATGTCGAATGCAATAGAAATACTAGAAAAGCTAACAAAAGAAGAACAAGAAAAACTTTTAACTATGGTTTCTGATAGTTCATCAGATTTAGCTCCGATTGAAATAGATAGCATTATATATCAAATTCCAATACCTGTTCACAAACTAATAGATAATCTAGCCTTGCAAATTAAAGAATTATCAGGAATGCACGAAGATTTCGTTATTAACTAATAATGGAATACAAGAAGATAAAAGGGGTGAGGCATTATATTTTTGACGACTTGTCCGAATTTGATGATCACTTTAAAGATGAAGATAATAAGCCTAATGTATTTTTTGACTGGAGAAAAGCTGAAGAAGGTTCTTGGGTTATGTCTGATGATAGTAGGATAATCCAAATATTAAAAAAATCAAGTATAAATCATCCTAATGACAGAAGAAATTATCAATACGTTAAAAGTTATGTTCGTACTGTTGTTGGTACATTCTTATGCCTCCCTAAAACTTTTATGGATACAGATTTCTCAAAGCATCCGAATAGGTATACATTCTCGAAAAACATCAAAGATACGACTCGCCAAGTCTATAATCGTGAGAAGCCTACAAAAAAAGAAAAGATATTTGCAACCAATATTGCTGTTGGTTTGGGTGCGGTTAAAAGCTATATGGATGCGTTTAGTGAATCTGATTCGTATAAAGCCGAGAAAAAAGCAGCGATATTACTAAGACAAGAGAGAGTTATGAAAGAAGTAGAAAAATCAGTAGTTGACGTAGCTAAATCTATGGGAGTAGATCATGAGTATGTCATAACTAAGTTAAAAAGCCTAGCTGATACCGCTATGGAAGATAATATTGTTTTAAACGCTGTAAAGGAGTTAGGAAAAGCAATTGGTACTATTGGCAATACAACTGTAAAACAAAAAGAGACTGGAGTTATTGGATTATTTCAAGGATTTCAGCCTGATCAACTAGAGTCTATTAAGAGACCTGAATTAAAAGAATCTAAAAAAGGAGACTAGTATGTTATGTCCTCATTGCGAATCTACATACACTAAAGTACATGGTTATAGAAGAAATGGCGAGAACGAGCTGTTTCAAAGACATATTTGCAAAACTTGTAATAAAACTCATTCTATTCCATATGAAACCCAAATAAATGACAGAGAGAGTAATGATCATCAAAGTGTAGAAGCTGGTAAAGTTTTAAAATATGAATATGCTGGGAAGGTTAGAGTTCACGGTCTTACTGACGTTCATATTGGAGCAAACGAACATGATCATGAAAAACTTAAAGATGCTGTAAAAATTATTAAGAACGATAAGTTTGCAAGATGGTTTGGTAATGGAGATATACTAGAGTGTATCCCTCCTAACTACAAAATACCTCAGAGAGGTCAAAATATGTCTCCTGATGATCAATATGAAGAAGCGTTAAAGATTCTAAGACCTATAGCTGATAAATGTTTATTTCTTAGGGGTGGAAATCATGATTACATAAGAAGTATAAAGGTTCTTGATTTTGATATTACAAGAGGAATGGCTAATGCTTTAGGTGTCCCGTATTACGAATTGCCAGGATACACTACGATAATGACTGGAGGAAGAGAATGGAATCTTGTTAGTGGTCATGGTGTTGGTGGTGGAAAAAATGGAGACTTAGAATTAGATAAGATGTCATCGGTTTATAGCGATGGTGATGTTTTCTTTTTAGGTCATAATCATCAATTGTATGCAAAGCCTATAGATTCTATATCTATTCACGAAGGAGAGGAAACCTTACATAGAAGATGGTATGTTAGGGGAGGTTCTTTTTTAAGATATGCTAATTATGCTAGATACTCTATGTTTCCTATCATTAGGACAGGATGGGTAACTATGGAATTTGATAGAGATGGCATAGAATGTTGGGTAAATTAAATGGTTTCAATAAGTGCACTAATGTTTATTGTTTATTATTATATTAGATTATATGGATGGACATTAGATGAAATTTGGAAAATATTATACTTGATAAATGGATAGGGTAAAACTTATAAAACAAAGAATGGCTCCAAGGTATAAACCTAGAAAAGATTTAAGTCTAGGTGATGCCGTTACGGAATTAAAGTATTTAGTTGAGCAGTTAAATATTTTTGCAATTGTCTCACCAAGCTCAAGAGATGTATCTATTTTAAAAGATATAATAGCTGTTGTAGATGGGATGGAAGTCCCTGAGATGATAGGAGGTGATGAGGGTGAAGCGTAAAAATACAACAACGAAGCATGATCTTATTAGAGCTATTAGAATGCTTAGTAGTAGAGTTTCATATTTAGAATCTATTGTTGATTCTTTAGGAGATATGTTTAGAGGGTATGTAGAATTTAAAAAGGATGATAAAGATTATATAAAATTTATGGAGAGAAAAGATGAAAAAGAGGAAGACGCTTAATTTTTTAATATTTTTATTAATGTTATTAAGTTGTGAAGATAAATATCTAACTATAGAAAGAAGATACATAGACTCAGATAACAATGTACCAATTTATTTCACAGCGACAGCAGAGCAAGATGGAGTAAATACATGGCGACCAGTTTTTACTTATTATATATATCAAATGGAAGAGGGTGAGTACGATGCTTACTTTCATGCTTACATCATGATAGAGGATAGTGTTATATGGTCTGGTGTTCAACCAATAAAAATTGAAGGAGGTAAGAAGATTTGGGGTGAGTATATAGCAGTTGGAGCTAATTTTCAGCCAGAGCTAGTAGTTAATTCTACCCCAATGGCTTATGTTTCGGTGAGGTACGATTGAAGTTAGATGATAATTTAAATGTTTCGATTAATATTAAATGGTTAATACAAATCGTAATAGCTACAGGTGGATTAGTTTATGGTTATCTAATGATAGAACAAAGAATACTAAGACTGGAAACATCAATGGAGCAACACCAAGAAGATATAACATCTCTTATAGCAAAACACACAGCTGAGGAAGAAGCTAAGATGTTACAGTTGCAAGAACAATTAAAATGGTATGAAAAAGAATTAAACCTTAATCCATTTAGTATATTAAAAAGAAAGAAATGAACATAAATACAAAAAATGTTAGCGATGCTGAGAATGCTCTTCTTTTAGCAAGTAAAGATTTAATAGCTTTTGGAAAATTATTTTTACCTGAAGATTTTATGCGTAGTGAGACTCCTCCATTTCACTATGAGGTCGCTGATGCTATAGATGATAAAAGCATAAAGCAGTCAGCTATAATTGTTCCACGTGGTCATGGAAAAACTATATTAACTAAAGCATCTATTATAAAAGATTTTATTTTTTGTCCTAAAGATGACTTTTTATTTTATGCATGGGTTTCAGCTACTCAAAAACTTTCAGTTGGGAATATGGATTACATAAAACATCATCTTGAATATAACGACAGGATAAAGTATTATTTTGGAGAGTTAAGAGGTAAAAAATGGACAGAAGAAGATATAGAGTTGAAAAATGGATCTAAACTCATTAGTAAAAGTAATGTCGCAGGAATTAGGGGAGGAGCTAAGTTACATAAAAGATATGATCTTATCGTTTTGGATGACTTTGAACATGAAGCTAACACAATCACAAGAGAAGCCAGGGATAAGAATGCGAATCTTGTCACTGCCGTTGTTTATCCTGCAATTGAGCCTCATACTGGCAGGTTGCGTGTTAATGGTACTCCCGTACATTATGATTCCTTTATTAACAATCTTCTTACTCAGCATTCAAAAGCTAAAAAGGATGGTAGGAAAGATTTTGCTTGGAAGGTAATTACGTATAAAGCAACGCAAGAAGATGGAACTCCTCTCTGGGCATCTTTTTTTCCTACGTCTAAATTAGAAGAGAAGAAGAAATTCTATATGGATTCAGGACAGCCTCATAAGTTCTTTCAAGAATATATGATGGAAGTCCAGAGTGAGGAAGATGCTGTTTGGACAAGGAAGCACGTTAGATACTATAACGGGTACGTTGAAAACGAAGATGGTATAAATTATTTAATAAAGGATGGAGTAAAAGTTCCTGTTAATACGTTTATAGGTTGTGACCCCGCAACTGATATAGATACAAAGCATTCTGACTTTAGTGTTATAATGGTAATTGCTATTGATCCCAATAATGAATTATATGTAGTAGACTATGAAAGACATAGAAGTATACCTACTATTGGAACAAAAGACGCTGATGGGAATATATTAGGAAAGTCTGGTGTAGTTGATTATATAATTTCGCTATACGATAAGTACAAATGCGTATCAGCTACAGTTGAAGACGTTGCTATGAATAGAAGTATATTCCAAGCTTTAAACGATGAAAGAAGAAGATTAAATAGATTTGATATTGCCGTTATTCCTCAAAAACCAGGTGGAACTAACAAGAGAAATAGGATATATAGTGGATTAAGTGGTAGATTAAGCATGGGAACAGTACATTTAAGGAAAAATATGTTTGATTTAATCAACGAAATTGTTACATTTGGACCGAAAATGAGTCATGATGATACAATTGAGACATTATATTACTCACAATTACACGCTTTTCCTCCTAATATGAAAAGAAAAGAGAATAAAAAGGGTTGGTTTAAACCTAAAAAGAAAGCTAAAAGCTGGGTAGTAGCCTAATTATGAATATTAAAGATAGTAAATCAAAACCTTTAAAAGGTGGTAACTATTGGCAGAACTATACAAACGTTGGTGAGAAACCTAGTCTTGATACACCTGGCACTTTCAAATACAATGAAAACAAATTCAAAAAATCTTTATATGATATTCTTGGTATAAGATTATATGAAGATAAAAAAGATTTAAGGAATAGATATGGCTAAAAGAGGTAGACCAAGTAAAGCTGGTATAAATAAAATGCTTTGGGATAGAGCTAATGGTTCAAATAGAACAAAGTGGATGCAAAAAAGTCAACAAGGATATGATTTTTATTTAGACGAACAACTTTCTAAAAATGAAAGAGATTCTCTTGAAGACGCTGGAATGCCCACTTTCACTATAAACAGAATACTTCCAATAGTAGAGATTATGAAGTATTTCGTTACATCAAATAATCCAAGATGGAAAGCTGTTGGCGTAACTGGCGATGATGTTGATGTCGCTCAAGTTCACTCAGATATAGCAGATTATTGTTGGCATCTATCAAATGGTAAATCTATATATGGTCAAGTTGTTTTAGACAGTCTTGTTAAGGGAATAGGTTATTTTCTAGTTGATGTTGACCAAGATAAAGACAATGGTAAAGGGGAAGTAACTTTTAGTAGGATTGATCCTTATGATGTTTTTGTTGACCCAGCTAGTAGAGATTTTCTATTTAGAGATGCTGGTTTTATTATAGTAAAGAAGATGTTGTCTAAAACTCAATTGAAAAATATGTTTCCACAATATGCTTCAAAGATTGCAAAAGCATCTGATAGCGCTACAAACTATTCTATATCATCTAGAGATATAGACGATGGAACAACAATACTTCCAGAAGACGTTACTTCTACATATGATCCAAATGCTGAAGAAGATGATATTATAGCTTACTATGAGAGATACTCAAAAGTAAAAGTTCCATTTGTTAATGTTTTCATAAAGATCGAACCAACTCAAGAACAATTACAAGATTTAAAGAAATCTGTCGATGTTCAAATAAAAGAATACACAGAAGAAGCTCAAGTTTCACTAGAAGAACAAAAACAATCTATACAAGAATCTTTAGAATCTGGAGAAATAATAGAAGAGAGAGCATCACTTGAATTAGAAAAAGCTGAAAAAGCTATGGGTGAGAATATTGAGGCTATGAAACAACAACTTATGTCTCAAGCTCAAGAATCTATTGCAAAAGTTGAACAGCAAGTTTTTACAAAGAAAGAATATGATGTATTAGCTAAGAATGAATCTTTTAGTAAAAATATAGTTGATGCTGTAGAGTTTTATGAAACTAGAATAAATTTATGTTGCAGTGTTGGTGACGATACGTTCATATATGAATACGAACTTCCAATCACTGAATATCCTATAGTTCCCGTTCCTTACATTTACACTGGTACTCCATACCCTATATCGGCAGTCATGCCATTGATAGGTAAACAACAGGAAATAAATAAAGCGCACCAAATAATGGTTCATAATGCTAATTTAGCATCTAATCTAAGATGGCTCTACGAAGAAGGGTCAGTTGATGAGGAGGAATGGGAACAATATTCTTCAAGTCCTGGTGCTTTGTTAAAATACAGATCAGGCTTCGCTCCACCAACTCCTGTTTTACCAGCTTCTATAAATAATGCTTTTTATACAATAACTCAAGAAGGTAAAGCTGACGCTGAGTATATTAGTGGCGTACCTTCTGCTATGATGGGTTTTACACAAGAACAAGCAGAGACATATAGAGGATTATTAGCTAATGATGAGTTTGGAACTAGAAGGTTAAAATCTTGGATGTCTACCGTTGTTGAACCAGCTTTAGAACATCTTGGTAGATGCTTTAAGATGGCAGCTCAAAAACATTATACAATAGATAAAGTATTTAGAATAGTTCAACCTCAAGCTGGTGGAGGTGAAAAAGAAAAAGAAACTAGAATAAATATTCCTATTTATAATGATTATGGTGAAGCCGTTGGAAGATATAAAGATTATGAAACTTCACAATTTGATGTAAGAGTTGTCGCTGGAGCTACCTTACCAGTTAATAGATGGGCTCTATTAGAAGAATATTTCAAATGGTTTCAAGCAGGTTTAATTGATGATATAGCAATGGTAGCAGAAACAGACATAAGAAATAAACGACAATTAATAGAACGTAAATCTTTGTATTCTGAATTACAAGGTCAAGTGCAACAATTATCTGAATCTTTAAAAGATAAAGATGGAACTATAGAGACATTAGAAAGACAGTTAGTCCAAGCAGGTATTAAGATGAAAATTGGTCAAGCTGATAGTGAAGTAAGAAAAGAAGTATTACAAACTAACGCAGAACAGAAACTTTTAAAAGGTATGATGCGCAATGAATTTGAAATGGCTAGAAAACAGCTGCGAGACGAAGTAAAGTCAGCACTTCAAGAAGAAAAAGAAAAACAGAAAAAAGACTTTGAAAATAACACAGAAAATAAGTAAGTTAAAGGAAATACATAAAAGAGGTAAAATATGAGTGAAAATGCACAAGTAGGTAACGATTTAAACGCTAAGGAAGCAGCTCAGTTTGAAGCTTTAGCAGGTGAATCCCCCGAAAGTACGAACTTCGATTCAGGTGATTTTTTCGAGGCTCTTGATAACGAAGTTAATAGTGGTATATTAGACGACCAGCCTTCACAAGAACAGATAACCCCTCAAGAGGTAGAAGCTCAGCCTGTAAAAGCTGAAGCGGTAACTCAAGAGAGCCCTGTTGAAGGTGAAGCGGATGTTGAGAATCTGCAAAAGAGGTATAGTGATTCAAGTAGAGAAGCCAAACGTTTAAACGGTAAGCTTAACGAACTTGAACCTTATATGCCTATCCTCGATGCTATGAGAGAAGACCCTAATTTAATTCAGCATGTGCGGAATTATTTTGAGGGTGGAGGTCAAGCCCCTGTAAATATGAAAGAACAGTTACAATTGGGAGAAGATTTTGTGTTTGACCCTGACGATGCGGTAAGTGATCCTTCATCTGGTTCTGGAAAACTTTTGTCTGCTACTATTGACGGAGTTGTTCAAAAGCGTTTAAATAATGCTTTGGCAGTTCAGAAAAGTGAAAATCAGAAACTCACTAGAGAATCTGAATTTAAGCAAAAGTTTAAAATGAACGATGATGAATGGACCGAATTTGTTCAGTTCGCTAAGAACAAGACTCTTGAGTTAGAGGATATTTATTATCTGAAAAATCGTGGGTCTAGAGAGCAAAACATAGCAAAGAATGCTAATGAGCAGGTTTCTCAACAGATGAAAAAGACTAGAGAGAGACCAAAATCTTTAGCTACGGCAGGTAGTCATCCTCACAAAGAAGTTTCACAAGAGGATGCTGTTTTTAACGAGATATTAGGGTTTGACGATACGTTGGACAAAGCGTTCGGTTTATAGACTAAACGCTTTTTAATTAATAACTCGAAGGAGATAGAAAATGAGCGATTTATTACAAATTGGTTCAGTTTCTGGTCTATCTGAAATTGATCATCCCCGAGGCGGTTCCTCGCTAAGCACTGGTGATCTTAGACGGAAATATAACTTCGGTTCAAGAGTATCTGAGTTAGCGATAGCTCAAGACCCTTTTTTCCGATTATTATCTAAAGTTTCTAAGAAAGCCACGGATGACCCAGAGTTTAAATTCACTGAACGAAGACCTTCCTATCATAAACGTTATGCTTACGTTGTTAATCACGGAGATGCCGCTCAAACATCTATAGCTGGTGGTGACGCTACAGTTTCCGCTGGAAAAGTGGACGCTGGTGATATTTATTACGTAGCTATGAGTTGCGATTACTCAAGCGCTGGTAATATTGGCAACAGAATTGGTCAATCATCTGCTCACGCAGTTGGTGATAATGCCAATAAAAAGCCTGGCTTCTTTATGGAAGGACAATTGGTTAAGATTCCTTACGGAGCATCAGACGCTACTTTTTCTGGTGGAAAAATTAGTGCTGTTAAAGATTACCTTGTTGGCAAAATTGATGAAGCGCCAACATCTATTGATAGTGGTAAAGGTGTAAACCTTAAGCTAAAAATAGTAAAAGGTACATCCGCTGCGATTGAGTTAGCATCATATTATGCTGCTAATGACGCATTAGATGGTAAGGACATCTCAGGCATGAAGGTTGCAACTGAGTTAGAGCCAAAACGTAGTTACGTTGTTGGTTCAGCTCACGCTCAAGGAAGTGGATACCCTCAAACTTGGCAAGACCAGCCTTTCTCAACTGCAAACGGTTTAACCCAGATTTGGAAAACATCTTTAGCAATGGACAACACTACTCGTGCTACTGTTCTAAAGTATGATGCTTCAGAATGGGCAAGATTGTGGAGAGAAAAGTTGATTGAGCATAAGTGGGATATTGAAACATCCTTGCTCTTCGGCAGTCAATATACTCTAGGTACTGGCGGGACAAAAGTTCAGCATACTCAAGGTGCTGTTGATTATATTACCAGTTATGGTAACATATTTGACGGTTCACAAATGGGTGGAAGCGGAACTAAGTCACAGGATGAATTTCTTGATGATATGTCTCAGTTCTTAGACCCTCGTTATAACAATTCTAATGCTACTGTATTTTTTGTGTCAACTGATGTTTATAATTGGTTACATAAATTAGGTGGATATTGGTCAGCTAATGTTGCAGACGCATCAAATGGCAGATCAAACTTTAGCGTTGGCTCTTCTAAAAACGTATTTGGCGTTGCTTTTACTGAAATAGTAACACCTTACGGAAGTATGAAGGTAGCGAGGAACGTTCACTTAGATGGTACACCTATCAAAATGTTGGGAATCAACATGAGATATTGTGCATACAGACCTTTAGTTGGAAACGGCTTGAATCGTGATACTGCGATTTACGTTGGAGTACAATCACTAGAGAACTCTGGTATTGATAAGAGAATCGATCTGATTCAAACAGAAGCTGGCATGGAATGGCAAATGCCTGAAGCCCATGCAGTATGGAAATAATCTGAAATTTGAGGGTAATATCTCAATATAAGGATTGGATGACTATAAAGTCCGCTTCGGTTTCACCTCCTTTTTTCCGAGGTGGACTGTCATCCGTTAAAGAGAGAAATATTTTATGAAATTATGGGAAAAAGTAAATAATTTAACTGGATACGATAGCAAGTCTAGGAATATAGTAGAGTATTTAAATGCTGCTGCTAAATTCCTTATTGGTAGTTTACCTGAAAAATATCTTTGGAGTATTGCTTCAGAAGAAGAAATAACAGGTTGGACAAGTGCTGGTGTTTCTAAAATAGGTGGAGGTTCTGGGACTGCTTATGATAAGATAATAGCTGTATATAGATTTGATGGTGGTAAAAAAAGAATGGCTTCTGAATCCCCAGATGATATGGCTTATACTTACGATGAAACAAGTAGTATTACTAGAGCTACTAAAATGTTTCCAGCTTATTATAGATTAGCAGATAAAATTTATATAAAACCAGACCCTGACTACAATCCTTCTAATTCTGGTAAAACTTATACAAATATAGAAGGAGTCTCTACTACTGTAGCATCTAATGAAGGTGATAAAGGAATTATAATTTATGCAGCTCCTCCAACGGTAACTGCAAATACTCAAACTTGGAATTTAGTAGAATTTGAGCATGTAGCTATTACATACGCAGCGTCATTAGACGCTAAAAGAAAATCTGATTTATCAGCTGTTGATGAAGACTTTGAACTAGCTCAGATATATCAAGGTCAATCTCAAGATTTTTATCAAAGATGTATACAAGAGTTTCAAGCAATAACAGGGGGTTTAGCAGCTGACCCTCAAAAGCAAGCAACACAAAGAGCGGAAGAAGGTAGGTCTACATAATGACAGTTTTAGAAATGATGGAAAGAGCAGGTACAAGAGATACAAAACTTGCTTTGGCTTGGATAAAAGATGCTGTAAATTTGATGCAGTCAAATACTAAGGAAAATTTAAAAGTGCAGAAACAAACTATAACAAAAAATCAACGTGAATATGATTTACCAGCTGATGTAGTTGCTATAGATAATATTTCTGTATTAGATACTGAAGATGATAATAAATATAAAAGAATACGTAGATTGGCTTACCCAACTACTGTATCCGAAGATACGAATCCAGGCTAATGAGTAAGAGAACAGACCAAACATACGCATATAGATTTAACGGTAGAAAACTACAATTATATAGAGTTAGATTTAACGACACAAGCTTCCCAGACCAAAAAGGTAGATTTAATATGTCACCTGAGGAGCTTATATATCCAGATGAGACTATTACAAATGGATTGAGAATTGAATATACATATCAAGATAAGAATGTATTTGTAAATAATGATCCTAATGAATTACAGGATAATGGAACTAATCCAACGTTAACAACGGAAACATCTCCGTCTGAATCATCTCACGTTAATGTTAATAAAATGTTATCATTAGCTATTGTAGACTATTTAAGAGCTATGATTTTTGAAAAAGCAGGACAATTAGAATTAAAAGAATATTATATGAAACAATATTTTAAAAAGATAGGTGATAACGATAGTAATAAACGTAAAATTAGATTTACTTTTGCAAGTTCACCTTATGCTGTGAGGTAATATGTCTATTAATAAATTAACATTACAAGAAAAGATGAATCAAATAAATGGTGATCCATTAAATAAGTATACATTTCAAGAGGCTTTAAATAAATGGCTTGTTGATAATAGTCCTCATAATAATGTAACCTATACTGGGTATAATGTATACACGCCACAAGAAGCATTGGCTTTAATTGAAGGTAAAACAGCTTTAAATGACATGACGGTTACAGAACTTTTAAATGAAATGATTAGTGGTAATTCTAATTTACATAAATACACAGCTCAAGAAGCTATTAACCAACTTAGCTCTAGTGACTTTGGATAATGGCTTACCCTGAATATTCTAATATAGAAATTTTTCAAGGTGAAGACTTTGAGATGACTGTAGATTTAAGTGCTGATACAGATTATAGCTTTACTAATAAAACATTTAAAGCATTTTTAGCATCTGACTATAAAGCAGCTACTACTAGAGTAGAGTTTGCGATAAGTAGTATCGATGCATCTGCTAAGACAATGAAATTAAAATTAACTAAAGATCAAACCCAGGCTTTAGCCGATGACTTCGATGGCTATTGGGATATAATGTCTAAAGACTCATCAACAAGTGAGCATCGAAGATTATTGCAAGGTGAAGCAAAGGTTTTTCCACAAATTACTAAAGATGAGGACTTTTAATGGCTACTGTAATACAAAAGAATAGAGTATCCACAGAATCTAAAGATGATACTAGAATATCAACGGAGTCTAAGAATTATACTCAAGCTGTAACAAGAGGTACAAGTGGCGTTGCAGGAGCTGAAACAGCTTCACAGTTATCGTTTGCTCAAGTATCAACTTTAGCTCAAACTACAGTCCAATCAGCTCTAGAAGAATTAAGTTATAGACATTTTCAAGGTAATTCAACTCCAAATGTAGGAGTTACATCTGGAGACTTATGGTCTGATACATCATCAAATAGGTTGAAATATTATGATGGGTCAGCTTGGAGTCTTATTAGTGGTGCGGCTAATAATTTGTCAGATGATTACTTTAGATTTACATCTTCAGCTACGGTAAGTAGTGGAAATTTGGCAGAATTTAGAAATAATTCTAATACATCTTCATTTGCTATAAGGCATGATGGTGTTGTATTATTAAAAGATCAATCATCAGCTCCAAATGCGGTTGCTAATGGATTGTATAGTGATGGTACAGATTTGTATCATGGAACAGAATAACAATAGGAGATAAATATGGCTACATGGAAAAAAGTAGTAGTTGAAGACAGCGCTGGTCATATCGCTCAAACCGCACTAAAAGCTGATAAGTTATCATTTAGCGCAAACCAAGGCCCTGAAGTATTATTTCAAACTAATGGTGGAGAAACATCATCTCTCAATAAGGGGACTGAATATCAAGTGTTAAGAATGAACTCAGGGGCTACAGAGATAGAGTATACTAGCGATATAGTTGAAACAAGAAACGTGAACCAAACAATATCGGGAGAGAAGTTGTTTTCTCAGGATTTTGGAACAACAAAAGCTAGTGATGCAACTAGCAGTGATTTGTCAGTAGACTCTGGTAGGTTAAGATTCAAAAGAAGTCACTGGAATGGAAGTGCGGCAGTTGAAGATACTCTTCAAATGCAAATGAGACAGGACTCAGATGACAATACGGCTAGTTTGTGGGAATGGGTTGTTGGTACACCTAATTCAAGTAACAACAACAATACAGATATGATCTTTAAAGTTGATAAAGAGGGGTCGGCTACTGTAAATAAATTTGTAACAATCGTTGGTGGAATTATAAAAAATGCTTCGGGTAATGCTAATATTACTCTTGTGAGCAACTCAGGAGTAGACATTGGTGGAGATTTAAAGGTTGGTGGAAATGACATTAAATCATCTACTGGCGATATAGCTATAAGTTTAAGCGGTAATGATGTAACGGTAGCGGATCAATTAACAGTAACTGGAAATTTAATTGTAAATGGTACGACCACAACAATTAATACATCTAATATAAGTGTAGAAGATAAAGTGATCGAACTCGCCAACGGAGCGACAGATGCGGCTAGCGCTTCAGGGTCTGGTATAAATGTTAATACAACTAATAGCACTCAAGAACCAACCTTGTTATGGACTAATGGCGCAACTCTTACTGGATGGGGTTTAAAACCTGAAGGCGAAGCGGCTACCTACCCAATAGCGGTAATGACGCAAAGCACTTCTGCTGGATCGGGAGATAGCGCAGGGGTTGGCACATTTCATTATGATACAAACGGTGACGATCTATATTTAAGGACTGCTTAATGGGAATAAAAAGTAGATATGTAAAAGACGATGTAGAGGTAGCTGAAATAGAAGAGGTTAAGCCAGAAGGCGTTAAGCTCACTATAACAGATACTGAATACTTGTTAAGAAAACTAATGGATGCTTCGATTGATGGTAGAGAGGTTGAGCAAGCTTCGGATGTTTTAAAGAAAATAAAAGACATTCATCAAAGACTAATGGAGCAAGGCGTTGAGATTAACAGCGGATGAATTAATGATTCTCATACAAGCGGTAGAAGCTAGTCATATTACAGGTAAAGATGCCTTAATGGTTGGTAAGCTCTTAGAGAAGGTTAAAAAGCAATTTAAAAAGCAAGTAGAAAAAGATGGCAACTTGGAAAAAGCTAGTACAGTTTAATTCAGGCGATACAATAACTGTATCGAACCCTACCGCTAATAGTCATGCGGCTACAAAAGCATATGTAGACAATGCTACTACTGGGATCGTATGGTCTAGAACTAATAATGTTTTAGAACCTGAAGATACTGATGATGTAGTAAAAATATTAAAAGGTTTACATCTTAGTGGGTGGTATACTCACAACCTTTCGTTTGGCTCTGCTCATTCTAGTCATAGCGCAACTAACACTGGTGCGCAAATGGAAGTTCCGTTACACGCTACAAATGGTAAAGCTCACGGCTCTTTTAAATTTTATACAAATTCAGGAGATATTCGAAACCTTGCTTTAACATTAGAAGAATCAGGTAATGCTGTATTTGGAGGTACAGCAACTTTTGTAGGCGAAGTTTCCACATCTAGTAGCGGAGGTGGTTTTAAAGTAAAAAATGCTTCAACTGCTACCAAGTGGACTCAGATAGCTTATGATGGCTTGTATGGAAGCGGTTCTCAGCATTTATATATATCGTCAGCAGGTAGTCACGATATTAAGTTTTATCCAGCAGGTGTTTTAAAGCAAACATTTTCAGCTGATGGCTCAGCAACATTTGCAGGGGATATACACTCACAGGGTGATTTATATATAGACCAAGCAAGAAGTAACTGGAGAACCATACAATATAGAGATACTGATAATTCCAATGCTATACAGGCATATGTATCTGCATATAACACATCTGCAAGTGATGGATTTTTAAGATTAAATGCTATTGAGTCGTTACAATTTAGAACAGGCGATGTAGAAAGATTAAAATTAACTTCATCTTCAGCTACATTTGCAGGAAGTGAAATTAATTTAGGTACTGGCACACAGTCGCAAAAAAATAAATTAACGACAGGTGATGGTATATATGCATCAACTAATTACAATCCTGACCAATATTATTTAGCTTGGAATTATGCAAACAAAGGTGGGACAGAATCAGTTGGCTCTTCTTCAAGAGCATCGTGGATATGGAAAGGTGTTACGTCTACAAGTGGTAACTACTTAGAGCTTCGTCATAGAGCAGGAAATGAATCAGCAGGTACTCAAAACTCAGTATTAAAATTTGATTCATCCCGAAACGCTACATTTGCAGGGAATATAATAAGAGATAAAATAACTATTGATACTGATCATGTTTTATTTTCTCGGAATGGAAGTTATTCCGCATCTAGAGCTTGGAGATGGAGAGTAGATGACACAGCGTGGGGAAATTTTGATTTAAGAAGGTCTAATGGGGAAGATAATACTATTGATACATCGGTATTATTATTTGATGGTGCTAATAGCAACGCTACATTTGCAGGGGAAATTGTTGCAAGTAAAAAGGTCACTATTACAGCAGAAACATCT
>CEVA01019635.1_pt1 | contig 48493 bp, 40 predicted proteins | sample 361521 | NCBI WGS metagenome assembly CEVA01 (sample SAMEA2622823, study PRJEB7988) | marine metagenome | isolation source: saline water (ENVO:00002010), including | reverse complement strand
CCCACCACCACCGGGCCCACCACCACCGGGCCCACCACCACCGGGTCCGCCGCCTCCCGGCGTCGTCTTTGGTGGAGTAGGAGTAGTCGTCTTGGGGGGCGTTGGCGGGGTCGGGGTCTTGGGAGGTGTAACGGGAGTGGTCTTGGGTGGAGTCGTGGTCGGGGTCTTGGGAGGTGTTGGCGGCGTGGTTTTCGGGGGAGTGGGGGGTGTTGGCGGTGTAGTTCCCGGGGTAGGAGGAACAGCGCCATTCACGGCCATACCGGCCAACAGTCCGGCGGCGACAAATGTGATTTTAATCTTTGTGTTCACGTCAATGGTCTACTGGCGCCCACCGCGAAGGCTGAAACGCATTTCCTGTCGCTGATAGGACCTAGCCGCTTCCACCGCGGATTTCGAGCCAGGCTTGGCCGCGCTGGTCACGATACGAAACATTGGCCCGCGTTGATTGCCCATGCCTCCCCTGCCAAAATTGTTGCGATTATTGTTATTCCGGTTGTTGCCATACATATTCTGGCCATTGCCCCGCAGGTTCATTCCCCGATTGCCACCGTAATTATTTCCACGGTTGTTGTTGCCGCGCATATTTCCCGCCAGATTCATCCCTCGATTGCCAACTCCACGATTGTTGTTGTTCCCACCAGCTCCACCGCCCAAAGCTGCCGCGAGGGCTGAAACCGTGCCACCGCCCGGACGGTTCTGCTGTCCCGGTCGGGTTGCCGCTCCACCGCCCAAGGCTGGGCGTCCTCCGCCAACGGCAGGACGTGCACCTCCCACAGCTGGCCGCGTGGTCGCGCCACCACCCCCGGCAGCTCCGCCAATCGCGGGCCGGCCAACAGTCGGCGCTCCTATTGCGGGACGACCAACACCGCCTCCACCAGCTCCCCCGGGTTGTGCGCCACCGGCCTTGGGCGCAGCCCCACCCAATCCTCCGCCACCGGCACCTCCCGCTCCTCCGGGCGCACCGGGAGCTCCGCCAGCGCCTCCCGCTCCACCGGCGCCAGCTTGGCCTCCTCCCAAGTAAGTTCCTGTCCGGCCATTAATCCGCTCGTAGCCCCCCTTGGCCACGCTGGGAATCCGCCGGTGCTTGTTCACCGTTGCCGCGGCGGCAAAATAAGCGGGAATCTTCCCATCGGGCGTACCCTTTGCGTACCCGTTGTTCATCGCAAGCGCTCCTCCCGCTCCGCCGGCACCGCCCTGACCACCCGCTCCAGGTTGCCCCGACTGGCCACCTCCAGCGCCTCCCGGCATTCCGCCGCCGCCCGTCAGAGATTGCCCCAAACCGCCGCCCATACTGCCCAAACCCCCAGCTCCCATGCCGCCGCCAAGACCACCCAAGCCGCCCATCGAGCCCATGGCACCGCCTCTCCCCCCCATTCCCCTTCCCCCAAAGGAAAACTGGGCCGATCCTTCCTGAACAAAGCCAGCCAAGGCCAACACCGCCACCCCAATAAAATGACGCGATACGCCTGTCATCGGTGAAATTTTATCGTGTTTTGTGGCATTGTAAAGTCCGTAACCCATTCTTCCGGCAGCCTCCTCGGCAGGAATATCCAAACACCGCTCCCCGCAGTTTGCAACAGTCCTACACCCCTTTATCGGAAATTGTGTCATTCCACTTTAGGTTTTTCCGGCTAATTGGACGGTAAACTGCTGCCAAGGACGCAATTATTCTCCTGAAAATATTCCTGTTCACGCCCGTTTTAGACGTCTATGACACGCAAAAATTGCCTACGAATCCAATCAGCATCCCCTCAGATATTCCGACCGTCCCCGGAGATGATTGACAGCTCTTCCCCAGCACCCAAGGATTTGGCCATGCGTCTGGAAATCCCCTGTTTGGTTCTGCTTCTTTTGGCTCAAACCCTTCCCGCCGCGCAACACGGTGCGGTGGCCACAGTGGACCCAATTGCCACCGATGCCGCCGTAGCAGCCATGAAAAAGGGAGGCAACGCCATCGATGGCGCCGTGGCCGCGGGCCTCACCTTGGGCGTCGTCAATGGCTACAACTCCGGCATCGGCGGCGGCTGTTTCATGATGCTCCGCCTTGCCAATGGAAAAATCATAGCCATCGACGGCCGGGAAACTGCTCCAGCCGCCGCACGCCGGGACATGTACCTTCGGGACGGCAAGCCCGATACCCAAGCCAGCAAGGTCGGCGCCTTGGCCAGTGGTGTACCCGGCGCCTTGGCCGCCTATGACCACGCCTTGAAACACCACGGCAAGCTCCCTCTCAAGTGGCATCTGGAGAACGCCGCGCGCATTGCCGAAATGGGATTTAAAATCCCCCCTGCCTACGCGGGGCGCATTAAAGCCAATGCACCGAATTTGCGCAGATTTAAATCAAGCGCTGCATTGCTCCTGGATGCCAAGAGCGTTCCCCTTCAAACTGGCACATTGCTCCGCCAGCCTGAACTTGCGGCTACCTACCGCGCCATTGCTCGCGAGGGCATCGGCTGGTTTTACGGCGGCCCCTTTGCCAAGACCACGGAGAATTGGATGCGCGCCAATGGCGGCATCCTTACCGCGGGTGATTTTCGGAATTACAAGGTCAAGCGCCGTGAGCCCATCCGCACCACTTATCGAGGCTACGAGATTGCGGGCATGCCCCCGCCCAGCTCGGGCGGTGTGCATGTCGGCCAAATCTTAAACATCCTCGAGAATTTTTCCGTCCATGCCATGGAGCCCAACTCGGCTGATTTCATTCACTTGACCGCCGAGTCCATGAAGCTCGCCTTTGCCGACCGCGCCCATTGGCTGGGGGACGCCGATTTCGCCCCCGTGCCTCGCGGGCTTGTCGACAAGAAATACAGTGCCAAACTCGCCAAGCAAATTCGAATGGACCGGGCGATTGACGTAAAAACCCACGGCCAACCGCCAAGGTCAACGGATGATCTCTTTAACAAACACACCACCCATTTCTCAGTCGCCGACCATGGAGGTAACTGGGTGGCCTGCACCGCCACCATTAACACCCATTTCGGCAGCAAAGTCATCATCCCCGGCACCGGCGTTTTCATGAACAACGAAATGGACGACTTTTCCGTCGCACCCGGTACTCCAAACGCGTTCGGCCTCATCGGTGCCGAAGCTAACGCCATTGTCCCGGGCAAACGACCTCTTTCCAGCATGAGCCCAACGATTGTTCTGAAGGACGGACAGCCCATCCTCGCCGTGGGCGCCGCCGGCGGCCCGACCATTATCACTCAAACCCTCCTGACCATCATACACACCCTCGACTTCAATCGGCCCTTGAAGGAAGCCTTGGCCCAACCCCATTTCCATCATCAATGGCGCCCCAATGGCATTCGGATTGAGAAACAGGCCGAGGCCAACGTACTGGCTGAATTGAAACGGCGCGGCCACAAGCTGCAAATCGTGCAGTCCATGGGCGCCACCCAAGCCGTCAGCCGAATGCGAGGAAAGCTTGAAGCCGCCCATGACCCCCGGCTGAAAGGTAAGGCGGTGGACTTTTGATTCTACCCAGCAAAAAAAGGCGGACACTTGTCCGCCTTCAAATAAACGAAATCGCGCCCAAGCCTACTTGAGCTCCTTCACGGTCATCGCGCGCTTGCCGATACGGCCGCGGAGATAATTCAGCTTCGCCCGACGCACCTTGCCGCGCCGATCCACGTCCACCTTGATCACGTTGGGGCTGTTCACCGGAAATACCCGCTCCACGCCCTGACCATAGCTGATGCGCCGCACCGTGAACGTCGCGTTCAGCCCGCGGCCGCGCCGGCCAATCACAATGCCCTGAAACACCTGTGTCCGCTCTTTGTCGCCCTCCTTCACGCGCGAGTGCACCTTCACGGTGTCACCCACGTTGAAGTCCAGCGGCGCCTCGCGGTATTGTTCCGCCTCAATTTTGTCAAACAGTGCCTGGCTCATAAATTGTCCTTTTTCTATTCGTCGTTGTCTTCCTCACACAAATCCGGCCGCCGCTCCCGCGTGCGCCTCTCGGCCTGTTCGCGGCGCCACTTGGCAATCTCCGCGTGATGCCCGGAGAGGAGCACTTCGGGCACCTTCATGCCCCGAAACTCCGCCGGGCGCGTGTACTGTGGATATTCCAGCAGGCCCTCGCTAAAGCTCTCCTCCGCGCTGCTGGCGTCATCACCCAGCACACCCGGTTGCAGCCGTGCTACTGCGTCGATGACCACCATCGCCGGCAACGCCCCGTTGGTCAGCACATAGTCGCCAATCGACAACTCCTCGTGTGCCAACGAGCGAATCCGTTCATCAAATCCCTCGTAACTGCCGCAAACCAGCAGCAGATGGCCCTGCCCCGACAACTCGCGGGCCGCGGCCTGTATAAAGGGCCGTCCTTGCGGTGTCATCAGCACCACCCGCGTCTCGTCGCCGGACAACGCCTCCACCGCCTCAAAAACCGGCTCCGGCTTCAACACCATTCCCGGCCCGCCGCCGTAAGGCTCGTCATCCACAGTGCGGTGGCGGTCATGCGTCCAGTCCCGCAGATCGTGAACGGCCAGTTCCAGCAGCCCGCTTTCCCGAGCGCGCCGGAGAATGCTTTCATCCAACGGCCCCACGAACATCGCGGGAAACAACGTGAGCACATCGACCTTCATGGTGTCCGCCACCCACGCGTTTTAAAAATCCTGCCTAGTCGTCGTCCTCGACCAGTTCCAGCCCGCAGCGCAGTCCCTTCTTCGCGCCACCCGCCTGAAGCAGAGAACGAATCGCGTTGATCGTCACGCCCTTGCGACCAATCACCTTCGCCGCATCATCCGGAGCCACTCGAAGCTCGTAGACCGTCGAGTCGTTGCGCTCCGTCTCCGTCACACTCACGGCATCCGGCTCATCCACGAGCCCCTTCACCACGTATTCCACAAAGTCCTGCATCGCGTGTATGGCAAATATTATTATTCCGCCGGCTTCTCGTCGGCCTTCTTCTCTTCACCAGACTCAGGCTCATCCGCCTTCGCCTCCTCCGTGGGAGTCTCATCCTCGGCATTCTCCTCTTCAGCAGCGGGGGCCTCGGCTGTTTCCTCAGCGGGAGTTTCCTCTTCGGCTTCCGCCTTTTCTGGGGCGGCCTCCTCGACGGGAGACTCTTCCTCAATTTTCGCTTGTTCCGGGGCAGTCGCCGACTCCTCGGCGGCTGGAGTCCCCTCCGTTGCCTCGGCGGCAACAACCGCTTCCTCAGCCTTGGGCTCTTCCGCAGCGGGGGCCTTGGCCGTTTCCTTGGGGGGGGGAGCCTCTTCCTTGGGCGGCTCCGGCTTCTTCTTCGGCTTCGCCTCCGGCAACTCTAACCCTTGCGCCGTGCGCCGGGCCTTGCGGATGATGCTCCTGACCGTGTCGCTGGGCTGCGCGCCAACTCCCAGCCAGTACTCCGCCCGCTCCAGGTTCAGCTTGTAGTTCTCAGCCTCCTGCCGCAACGGCCAATAGGTACCCAGTTCCTCGATGTTGTGCCCATCGCGCGGGCTCCGGCCATCCGCCACTACAATGCGATGCACCGGGGAATTCCGCATGCCGACTCGTTTCAATCTGATTTTAACAGCCATGACAAATCACACTCCGCCGCCTCCAGACGGCCAAAAAAGAGCGGGGAATTTAGGCACACCCACGGCCCTTGGCAAGAGGGAAATGCGGGAAAATTACCACCGGCCCGGCCCCTTCTCGTTGCCCCCTCCAAAAAACATTGCCCCGCTCCAGCCCATCACGGAGACTTTGCCCATGCGTTACCTTGCCCTCCTCGTCCTTGCGCTTCCCTTGGCCACCGCCGAAAACTGGCCTCAATTCCGCGGCCCACACGGCAACGGCCACGCCGATGCCAACGGATTGCCCTTGGAATGGGGACCGGAGAAGAACATCAAGTGGCGCGTCCCCATTCATGGCAAAGGTTGGTCCAGTCCTGTTGTTTGGGGCGAACAGGTTTGGCTGACCACGGCAACGCCGGATGGCAAGCAGCTTTCCGTCCTGTGTCTCGACCGCGAATCCGGCCGCGTGCTGCTCGATCGCAAGCTCTTCGATGTTGCGGAGCCGCAGTTCTGCCACAAATTCAACAGCTACGCCTCCCCCACACCCGTTATTGAGGCCGGCCACGTTTACATCACTTTCGGCTCCCCCGGCATCGCCTGCATGGACACCGAAACCTTCAAGGTACTCTGGACAAGACGCAACTTTGTCTGCGACCACTTCCGCGGCTCAGGCAGTTCCCCCATCCTGTTCGGCGACCTCCTCATCAACCACCACGACGGCGCCGACCTCCAGTACGCTTTCGCTTTAAACAAAACCAACGGCCGTACCGTGTGGAATACCAAGCGCTCGGTGGATTACAAGGATCTTGGCCCCGACGGCAAACCAAAGGCTGGCGGTGACTGGCGCAAGGCCTACGCCACTCCGCACATCGTCCAGCTCGGCGGACGCCCTGTGCTCATCAGCAGTGCTGCCAAGGCCCATTATGCCTACGAACCCGCCACCGGCCGCGAACTGTGGCGCGTGGAGGAGCACGGCCAACATTCCTGCGGCGCGCGCCCTGTGGCCGGCCAGGGCCTCATTTACATTTCCACGGGCTATTCCAAGAGCCAAATCATGGCTCTGCGCCCCGGCGGCAAAGGCGTGGTCACCGACTCACATGTCGCATGGCGATACGCCCGCAGCGGCGCGCCCGAAAAACCGTCCCTCCTGCTGGTCGACGATCTTCTTTACATGGTGGACGACAAAGGCGGCCTGGCCACCTGTCTCGACGCCAAGACCGGCGAGGAAATCTGGAGCGAAAGACTCGGCGGCAACTACTCCGCCTCCCCTCTGTATGCCAGCGGCCGCATCCACTTCTTCAGTGAGGAAGGTAAAACCACCATCATTGCCCCCGGCCGTGAATTCAAAAAACTCGCGGCAAACACCCTCCCCGAGGGATTCATGGCCAGCCCCGCCGTCGCCGGAAAAGCCTTCTTCCTTCGCACCAAGACACACCTCTACCGAGTCGAAAAATAATCCCTCGCATCCGCGCACGATGTTCAGGACCCATTGAAATCAACAAATCCTGACAACCCTGCCGATCCCAGCACCAAACCCACCTGGGCGCGCTACAAGGTGCTGCTCTGGCTCGGCGGCGCCGCGACCATCGCGTACATTTGCCGCAACAGCCTCAGCGTGGCGGAAAAAGGAATCCGCGCGGACCTCGGTCTGGACGCCTTCCAAATGGGGCTCGTGATGGGCGCCTTCCAAATTTCATATGCCCTGCTGCAAATCCCTTCGGGCCATTTTACCGACCGCCGTGGGGCTCGGGCGAGTCTGCCGGTATTTACGGTGATTTGGTCGATGGCCACGGCGGCCATGGCGGCGGTGACCAACCTCTGGCTATTAGTCGCCGCGCGATTGTTCAACGGCGTGGGACAGGCCGGCCTGTTTCCCGCCAGCACCAACACGTTTGCCAAATGGATTCCCGAGCGTGAACGGGCGTTGGTCAACGGCAGTCTCGCCAGTTTTATGACGCTGGGCACCATCATCGGCACCGGTGTCGGCGCGTACCTCACGGCGCGCTGGGGGTGGCAGTGGATGTTTGTGATCTTCAGCTTTCCGGGCATCCTGTGGGCGGGTGGGTTTTGGTTGTGGTTTCGTGATCGGCCCGAGGAGCATTCGGCTGTAAACGTCGCTGAGGCCGAATTGATCAAGGGTAGCGATTCCGAGGGGAACACTGACACCGGCGAAAAGCGCAGCTGGATCGATGTCCTGCGCAGCCCGGCTACGCGCTGGATTTGTGGCCAACAATTTTTCCGCGCCGCCGGACAGATGTTTTTCATGACGTGGTTCCCGACCTTTCTGATTGAGCGGTACAATATGGATCTCGTGGAGGCGGGTTTGTCCACTGTGGTCACGCAGATTCCGCTACTTGCCGGCAGCCTCATCGGAGGTGGCATTGTCGATGGCATTTTCCGTCGCACAGGCAGTCGCACCGCTTCGCGCAAAGGTGTGTCCATCGTGTCCATGCTGTTGTGTACCGCGCTGGTGGCAGGGGCTTATTTTGTAAAAGACCCGAAGGTGGCCATCACGCTCATCGGCATCGGTGCCTTCTTCATCGGCACGGCCGGGCCGGCGGGTTACACCATTACCATCGATATGGGCGGGAAACACGTGGCCACGTTGTTTTCCACCATGAACATGTTCGGCAACCTCGGTGCGTTGCTGTTTCCGATTGTGGTGGGCGCCATCATCGCAGCGACCGGAAACTGGGATCAGGTATTGATTCTTTTTGGCGCGCTTTATCTCGCGTCCGCATTCTGCTGGTGGCGCCTGCGGCCGGACGGTACTGTCTTCGACCAGATTCCCGATGCAAACGCACGTTAATACTCCGCAAAGCCGCTGCCAGTTTGGCATGGCCCATGGCGACATCACGCCACCGGTGGAGATTTACTATCGCATGTGGGGTGCGGCCACGCAGGATCACGCCACGGGAGTGCATCGTCCACTGCGGACCACGGTGACCGTCATGGCCCCGCTTGAAGATGGAAGCCGGCAATTCATCATCGCGCTCGATCACTGTGTGATGGGTCGGCGCGAAATGGATGGTTTGCTCGAGACCGTGAGTGCTGCTGCGGATATTCCGCGTGAGGAATTGTTTGTCGTTTTTTCACACACCCATGCCGCGGGCTTGATGGGCTGGAACGAAGCGATCTGCCGGGCGGCGAGCTCATTGCCCCTTACCTGGAACAGTTGGGCCAGACGGTTTCCCGATTGGCCATCGAGGCGCGCGAAAGCATGCAGTCGGCCACCATTATCTACGGAACGGGCCGTTGCGATCTGGCGGCGCATCGAGATTTTTGGGATCCGGAAAACGAGACGTGGATCTGTGGTTTTCATCCGAATACCCCGGCCGATGACACGGTGCTCGTTGCGCGTGTCCAAGATACCGACGGCGCCTTGCTGGCTACGTTGGTCAATTACGCCTGTCACCCCACCACGTTGGCTTGGGAAAACACGTTGATCAGTCCGGATTATCCCGGCGCGATGCGAGAAACGATTGAGAATGCCACGGGCGTGCCGTGCTTGTTCCTGCAGGGCGCGAGCGGCGAGCTGGGGCCGGTGGAGGGTTTTGTCGGCGATGTGGCGGTGGCCGATCGCAATGGCCGGCAACTGGGCCACGCAGCGCTCAGTGTATTGGAATCTTTGCCCGCACCGGAAACGCGTTTTGTATATCGTGGGCCGGTGGTGTCCGGGGCCACGCTGGGAGATTGGCGTCACGAGCCATTGCCTGAAAGCCAATCGCAAGCCAACGCGGATTGGCAACTGGACCGCCGGGAGATTCCGTTGCCCATTCTTCCTAGCACGCCATCCGTGGAACAGGTGCAGGCCGAGCTGGCCGACTGGGAGGCCAAGGATACGCCCGATGCCCGCGCCATGGCTGAGCGCAAACGGCGCATGTTGCATCGGCTGGATCAGCTGCCGGCCGGCGATGCTTTTCCCATCGAATCAGTCGTCCTCAAAATCGGCGGCGCGGTTTGGGTCATTTTGCAGGGGGAATTTTACAGTGTGTTACAGACGGCTTTGCGCGAGCGATTTCCCGACACGCCGATCATCGTGGCCACCATCGCCAGTCACTGGGGGGCCAGCTACCTGCCGCCGCGAGAGTTGTACGGGAAAGGAATTTATCAGGAGAGCATCGCGATCGTGGCTGAGGGCGGGTTGGAAACGGTCATTGAAAAAACCGGCGACACCATTGCATCCATGTTGAAATGAAAATCACTGCCATCGAAACCCACATCTGTAATGCGCGCATGCGCAACTGGCTTTTTGTCAAGGTGCTCACAGACGAGCCGGGACTCTGGGGCTGGGGCGAGGGCACGCTCGAATGGCGCACGCGCGCGGTGGCCGGTGCAGTGGAGGATGTGAGCGAGCTGCTGATCGGTGAGGATCCCAGCCGCATCGAGCACCTGTGGCAAATGATGCACCGGCAGCATTTCTGGCACGGCGATGACATCGTCACCTCCACCGCCATCTCCGCCATCGACATCGCCTTGTGGGATATTGCCGGCAAAACGCATGGCGTGCCCTGTCACCGGCTGTGGGGCGGGCCGGTGCGTGACACGATCCGCACCTATAGCCATCTCGGCGGCGGCGACATGGAAACGTTTTACGAAACGCCCGTCCATAACGCCAAGCAGTTCGCCGACCTCGCAGCTGCGACGGTGGCCGATGGATTCACCGCGTTCAAAAGCATGGCCGTGCCGTCCACACAGCCGCTTGAAGGTCAGCAACCCATCCGCGCCGCCGAGGCGTGCGTGGCGGCCATGCGAGAGGCCGTGGGGCCGGACATCGACATCATGGTCGACTGCCATGCGCGTCCGTCGCCGGCGATGGGCCTGCAGTTCGGCAAGGCGCTGGAGCCGCACGGCCTATTTTTCTTTGAGGAACCCTGCTGGCCGGAAAGCATTGACGGCATGGCGGCGATCAACGCTGCCCTCACCACGCCCGTGGCCACCGGCGAACGCGTTACGCGGTTGGCTGATTTCCGCGATCTCTTCAACGCGCGCGCATGCGAGGTGTGCCAGGTGGACCTCACGCACGTGGGCGGCTTCAGCGAGGCGCGGCGCGTGGCGGCGCTCTGCGAAGCGCACCGCATCTCGCTCGCGCCGCACAATCCGCAAGGGCCGGTGAGCACCGCGGCGTCTCTGGAGTTCGGCTTCAGCCAGCCAAGCTATATCATTTGCGAAACCGTCCATGGCGACGTGCCGTGGCGCGATGACATCGTGACCGAAGGGTTTACCGTGGAGAAAAAGGGCCGCCTCGTGCGCCCGAACGTAAAGCCCGGCCTCGGCATTGAATTGAACGAATCCGAAATGAAAAAGCACCCGTTCCAGCCGGAATTGCCGCAGCGCGTGTTTCTTCGCGACGGCAGTGTGGGCGACTGGTAATGAGCGAGTCCAAAACACTTGCGGGCGTACTCCCGATCGTGCACACGCCGTTCACGGACGCGGACGCCATCGACAAGACGAGTCTGCGGCGGCAGCTGGATTGGGCGTTCGACACCGGCGCCAATGGTTGCGGCACGGGGATTGTCAGTGAAATTCTTCGGCTCACCACGGCCGAACGCACGCAATTGGCACATCTCATTCCGGAGATCGTTGAGGACCGCGGACCGGTCTTTTCCAGTTGCGGCGCCGAAAGCACCAGTCAGGCGGTGGCATGGGCCAAGGAAGCCGCCGCCGCCGGCAACCACGCGCTGATGGCCATCCCGCCCACACTCACGAGTTTGTCCGCCGAGAGTGTGCTCGATTATTTCACCGCGCTCGCCGAGGCCTCCGACCTTCCGGTCATCGTGCAGGACGCCTCCGCTTACGTGGGCCAAGCCATTCCGATTGAGGTGCATGTGAAGTTACTTGAGCGATTTGGGCCCGACAAAATTCTCTTTAAGCCCGAGGCGGCGCCGTTGGGGCCGAATCTTTCGGCGTTGCGCAATGCCACCGGCGGCGAGGCGCGCATCTTCGAGGGCAGCGGCGGTATTTTGCTGATCGACAGCCATCGCCGCGGCATCGCCGGCACCATGCCCGGCATGGATTTGCTTGATGGAATCGTCGAAATCTGGCGTTCCCTTAACGTCGGCGACGAAGCCCGAGCTTACGAGGTCTATTTTCCGGTTTGTGCCCTCGCTGCGCTGCAAATGCAGGCGGGGCTTGACGGGTTTTTAGCAGTCGAAAAACACCTGCTAAAAAAACGCGGCCTGTTCGCCACCGAAAACCGCCGGCGTCCGTACAACTGGGAAATGGACGCCGAAACGCGCACGGAAGTGGACCGACTCTTCGACCGGCTGCAGGCGCAAATTTAATCGGCCCATTTACACACTTTCCAGACACTTGAGGACTGCGCGAGCGGCCCGATTCGATGCCCCCTTTTCACCCAAGGTCGCGGCAACCTCATCAAGGCTGGAGCGCAGATCATTCGCGTGGCCAGGATTCTGCAAAAATCCCCGTGAGGCCATGGCAAGGTTTTCCGCGGTTGCGGCGCCTTGAATAAATTCCGGAAACAACTCGCCACCCGCCAGCACGTTGGGCATGGCGATATGCGGCACTTTGATGAAACATCGGCCCAGCAGATAAGTCGGCCATGAAGTCTTGTAGAGCACGACCGTGGGCACGCGGAACCACGCGCATTCCATGGTCACGGTTCCACTGGAGGCAATTGCAGATGTGGCCCCTTCCAAGGCACTGGACAAATCGCCCGTCTGGAGTTCCCAGTCGGCCACCTCCGGCGCGATGGCTTTGGCAATGACAGCAAGTTTTTCGCTAGGCAGGACCATTCTCACGGAAAAGTCCATTTTCCTTGAAAGACGGCGAACGGCGCCGACCATGACCGGCAAATGGCGGGTGATTTCCTTTTCGCGACTACCGGGAAGGATGAGCAGAGTTGGCTCGCCATCGGTGTCCGCGCCATGCGGATTCGGATGACGATCAACCAGCGGGTGACCGACGAATTCCACGTTGAGCCAAGGCGCACGCTCTGCATACCAGGCTTTCTCAAACGGAAAAATGCTCAACAAAAGATCGATGTCGCGGGCAATTCCGTACACGCGCGATTCGTTCCAAGCCCAAAGCTGCGGGCTGATGTATTGGATGATGCGCGGATTCCAGCCGCTGACAGTAAGGGCGCGGTCACGAAGAGCAGCGGCAAAGCGAAGGTTAAAACCTGGATTGTCCACTAGAATGATGGCCTCGGGTCGCCGCGCCGCGGCAGCGTCAAGCAGGCGGTCAAAGAATCCCTTAAACTTGCTGTAATTACGAAGGGCTTCCCAAATGCCAATTACCGCGTGTTCAGTGAGGTCAATATCCACCTCGACTCCCGCGGCATGCATTTTCGATCCACCAGCGCCAAAAAATTCAAGGCCGCTATCCGTTTCCTTCAAGGCATGAACCAACTCCGCAGCTAGGGCATCCCCACTGGCTTCCCCGGCAAGCATCATGAAAGTGCGTTGGCTCATTGGGCATCAAGGGCTTGGATTTGCCGGGTGATTTCCAGCGCCACTTCCAGAGATTGCCGGGCGGATTCTCCGCTGACCTTGGGCGTCTGCTTTGCGCGCACACATTCGACAAAATGCGCCAGCTCCAGTTTCAAGGGCTCGTCCTTTTCAATGGGCACCGGCTCGCGCACAATGCGTTTCCCGCCGAACTCGCTGACAATGGCGCTGTCCTTCGCATGCAACAGTTTTCGCCAAAGGCTGGATTCCTCCTCGCCGTCTCGCGCGATGCGGTAGATGTAGCCCTCCTGTTTCTGGTAATCGAGCGAGATATAACTGGCCTTGTCCCCACCGCTAAAGACACGAATCTTGCGCAGTCGCTCCGGGCTCACACGGCTCACGGTAAGGTTGGCCACGCAGCCATTTTCAAATTTGATTCGTGCATTGGCAATATCCTCGGAAACACTCAGCACCGGCACACCCACGCCATCAACTTCCTTCACGGGCGACTGCACAAAAGCCATCACGGCGTCCAGATCGTGGATCATGAGATCCAACACCACGCCAATGTCCATGCTACGTTGGGGGTATGGCGACAGGCGATGGGTCTCAATGAAGCGCGGGTCACTAGCCGCCTGTTGCAGATAGTCAAACACAGGATTAAAGCGCTCCACATGGCCCACTTGCAGGACGCAGTTATGCAGCCGTGCCAACTCCACCAACTCAGCAGCCTGTGCGGTGGCATCGGTCATGGGTTTTTCCACGAGCACATGCCGGCCCTTTTCCAGAAAAGCCTTGGCCAAGTCAAAATGCGTAAAGGTCGGAGTGACAATGCTGATAGCGTCAGCAGCCTCGGCAACTGTTGCCTCATCCGCCAGCACCGGCACACCGTGTTTGGCGGCGATCTCCCGCGCGCGATCGGCGTCCCCATCACACACGCCCACGAATTCCACCTCACCGGCCGCCGCCAGGTCGGCGTAGTAACGCGCGTGATGCTGTCCCAGTGCACCCACGCCAATCACCGCGGCCCTAATCTTGTCACTCACGGCGGAGAGGTTCCCGGTTCTCAGTTCCCGGTTCAAGGATATAGGACACTTGAACCTTGAACCGGGCAGGCTGAACCGGTGAATCTCTGCCCATGCGAATCACGGTTCTTGGCGCGGGTGCTTGGGGAACGGCCTTGGCAAAGCTGCTGCACGAGGCCGGCCACGACATCACCGTGTGGGGCCATGCCGACCGGCTCGCAGCCATTCGCGCAAAAGGAGAGAACCAACGCTACCTGCCGGGCATCCCCCTGCCGAATGCGTGGCGACTGGAGGATGATTTGAAAAGCGCCTTGGACAAAGCCACGTGCGGAGTGGTGGCCGTTCCCTCGGCCAACTTCCGGAATGCGGCGGAAGGACTGTGTGATTTCAACGGCATCGCTGTCTCCGTGACCAAGGGCATTGAGCACGAAAGCGGACTGACCATGGGCGGCGTATTGGCCCAATGCGCGCCGAACGCAGAGGTGGCGGCATTGTCCGGGCCATCCCTGGCAGCGGAAGTGGCGCGCGGCATTCCCACCGCTCTGGTCAGCGCCAGCGAAGATGAAGCCACCGCGAAGGTTGTGCAGGACCTCTTCCACCGCCCCACCCTGCGCGTTTATACCAGCACCGACCTGGCCGGTGTGGAACTCGGCGGCGCGCTCAAGAACGTGGTGGCCATTGCCGCGGGAGTCTGTGATGGGTTCCAGTTTGGTGACAACGCCAAGGCGGCACTAATCACGCGCGGATTGGGCGAAATGCGACGACTAGGCGTGGCCTGCGGCGCCAGACCCGGCACCTTCAGCGGGCTTAGCGGCATGGGTGACCTGACGGTGACCTGCTTTTCCCAACTCAGCCGCAACCGCACCTTGGGAGAACGCCTCGCGCGCGGGGAATCCCTGGATACCGTTTTAAGCGAGGCCACCGCCGAGGGCCACCCCACCACCCGCTCCGCACATCAAGTGGCCCGGCGGCTGGGCATCACCACGCCCATCATCGACCAGGTCCACGCCATGCTGTACGGCGGCAAGGACGCCCGGACCGCCATGCACGACCTGCTCACACGCGAGTCCAAGGCGGAGGATCAGGACTGAAGATTGACAAAGGACGGGCCATGTAATCCTGACTATCATGAACATCCATGTTCACTACAGGTGCTTTTCCATTTCTGCCATTAAATCGTTGTATTCCTCCAAGGCGGGAAATTGTGGAAACTCGGTTTTCACGTTGTCCGGTGCGCGGAAAAGGATCCCGTGGTCAGCCTCCGCAAGCATGGTGGTATCATTGTAGGAATCTCCAGCGGAAATAATCGTGTAATTCAACGACTTCAACGCGATGACTGACTCCCGTTTCTGGTCTGGCTGGCGCAGGTGATAGTCCACCACGCGGCCTTCCGCCACCTCCAAATGGTTGCAGAACAAGGTCGGCCAGCCCAGTTGCCGCATCAACGGCTCGGCAAACTGCAGAAACGTATCAGACAAAATGATCACCTGCGTGCGTGCCCGCAAGCCGTCCAGAAACTCCCTTGCGCCCGGCAAAGGCGACAGACCACCAATGACCGTTTGGATATCCGCCAGCTTCAGATCATGCTCATCCAAAATATTGAGCCGGTAACGCATGAGCACGTCATAATCCGGCTCATCGCGCGTCGTGCGGCGCAGCGCCTCAATGCCCGTGGATTCCGCAACCGCAATCCATATCTCAGGTATCAGAACCCCCTCGAGATCCAGCGTGACGACAGTTTGTTTCACGCGCGCTTGATACCGCGCCCGCCGCCCATCAGTCCAACAGAAACATCTCCGCGAAATACCAACCCAACGCCATCAGCGTCAGCCCGGTCACCACCCACAACACTTTGTCCAACGCCCCGGCACGCAAATGCGCCGGGTGATTCTCTTTAATGCTACTCTTCATCAATTGAGTCGCGTGGTTAGACGGCAATCTCTCGGAAATGCTCACATTTAAATGCCACCATCGCATGTCATAAAAAGGCCGACCCGAAAGTCAGCTTTGGATTGGAAAATCCCCCGGGAGGTTGGGCGGCGGCAGAGCCGTCTGGCCGAGCACGGCCCACCGCCGCCCGTCTCCCTATCTGCTTTGGGTAAAGCTAGACCGCTTCCTCGCCCTTTTCATCGGTGCGAATCCGGATGGCCTCCTCGACCGGCAGGATAAACACCTTGCCGTCACCAATCTTGCCAGTCTTGGCTGCTTCGCAGATAGCCTTGGAGGCTTCCTCCACCTGACCATCGGCCACCACAACCTCCAGCTTGATCTTCGGCAGGAAGTCCACCGTGTATTCACTGCCGCGGTACACCTCCGTGTGACCCTTCTGACGGCCGAAGCCCTTGACCTCCGTTACCGTCATCCCGGCCAAGCCGACCTCCGACAACGCATCCTTCACCTCGTCGAGCTTGAAGGGCTTAATGATTGCCTCGATTTTTTTCATCGTAGAATCCTTTCGATTTCAGTTGTCGGTTTAGTTTTCAGATTTCACCGTGAAGTCCGGGTAAGCCTCCTGACCGTGCTCGGCCAAGTCCAGACCCTCGATCTCCTCTTCCTCGCTCACGCGAACACCCATAATCACCTTCAACGCGCCAAAGACAACCAGTGAGAAGATAAACGCAGCAGCAGCAACCAAGAGGATACCCTTGATCTGCACGCCCAGCTCCACACCCGATCCTTCCACTTGGAAGAAATAGGCTGCGAGGATACCCCAGATACCACACGTACCGTGAACGGAAATGGCACCCACGGGATCATCGATTTTAGCCTTATCCAAAGCGATCACTGAAAAGACCACAATGACACCAGCAATTAAGCCAATGACGACCGCTCCTTTGGCAGTCACGATATCAGCGTTTGCCGTAATTCCGACAAGACCGGCCAATGCACCATTGAGCGCCATTGAAAGATCCGGCTTTGAAAATACAATCCATGAAACCAATGCTGCAGAAACCACGCCGGCAGCAGCAGCCAAGGAAGTTGTGGTGAAAACCAAACCTAATGGGCCCGGGGCTGCACTCAAAACAGAACCACCGTTAAACCCGTACCAACCAAACCACAAAAGGAAGACGCCAACGGCAGCGAATGGCATGTTATGACCGGGAATCGGTTTCACATTGCCATCTGAGTCGTACTTACCCTTGCGTGGCCCAAGAATGATAACACAAGCTAACGCAGCAAAACCGCCGAATGCGTGAACAACGGCTGAACCGGCAAAATCCTTGAAACCCCAACCATCAAGAACACCGCCGCCCCAATGCCACGAACCGACAATGGGATAAGCAATGCCGACTAACAGAGTCGCAAAGATCATGAACGTGGAGAGTTTCACACGTTCAGCCACTGCGCCCGATACAATTGTAGCTGCTGTAGCCGCAAACATAGCTTGGAAAATAAAGTCACCGAATCCAGTCATGCAAAGGACAGCGCCAGGGCCATACGAAAAATCGGTGCCACCGTCGTTCAGATCACCAATGGGAGCACCAAAAGAAAGCCAATTTTCAACTGTGTTCCAATCCCCAAGAGGATAATGCGTGTTAAATCCGAATAACGCGTAAGTAATAAGGCCCGCGGAAATGATGAATGCATTCTTAAACAGAATATTAACCGTATTCTTTGATCGCGTTAAACCAACCTCCAATGCAGAGAACCCGAGGTGCATAATAAAAACGAGCGCAGCCGCGATAACCGTCCAAAGCATTGATACATTGAAGAAATCAAAGGCGTACTCATATTTGGTAGTCACACCCCCCGAAAGGCCGACATAACTCTGCAATATATCAGCATCACCATCTTCATCATCGGTAAATCCGGATTCCAATGTGATCCCATTCTCTACAGCATATTCCAGAGTCCCGATCTTTTTCTCAATACCTTCCTTATTCCCTTCCCCTGCTTTCGCCAATTCAGCCTTTAACTCGGCCAAGTTAGCTTGAACGTCATAAGGAGGTGCCTTAGTCGAATTATCATTCTCTGCTGCATACGCCCCGGGAGCCAGCATTCCAACCGCCATAAATGCTGCAAGCAGCAGGCGGCTGATCCATGGTTTAGTCTTTTTCATTTTTCTTTCGGTTTACGTTGGATGTCCAATGGGTGTTCATTGGAACAACCCATAATATGTCAGCCCGGCTTAAGCCGTTTGCGTGCCAAAGATTCATGAATAGGTTTGGATTTATTTGTGTTATCCATGAATGTATTTCATGTGATTCAATTAACACCATAGGACTTTAGCTAAACGAACACCCAAATGAATCTCACCAGCAGATATCCCGCACTTGAAGCGGAGGGACCGGTTTGAATTCCATGTAAACGATGAATGGATTTTGCAGGTGTGGGTAAATATCGACAGGCTACAACAGAGATGGACACAAAAAAACGGGGCCATATGGCCCCGTTTGTTGATTGTCTGATTGTCCGTTTCGCCTAGGCGAGTGCTTCCTTGGTGGTCTTGATGATGGCCGCGGCGATCTTGTAGGGGTCGCCGTTGGAAGCAGGGCGGCGATCTTCCAGCCGGCCCTTGTAGCTGTTCTGGACCGTGGCTACCGGGATGCGGATGGACGCGCCGCGATCGCTCACGCCGTAGCTGAACTTGTCGATGGACTGCGTCTCGTGCAGGCCGGTCAAGCGCTGGTCATTGTATGCGCCGTACACGCTGATGTGACGCTCGATGTTCTTGCCGAATTCCTCGCAGATACCGTTGATCATCTCCTCACCGCCCTGGTCGCGCATGGCGCCGTTGGAGAAGTTAGCGTGCATGCCGCTGCCGTTCCAGTCGCCCTTCACCGGCTTGGGATGCCAGTCGATCTTGACGCCATATTTCTCGGCCGTGCGCTCGCAGAGGTAGCGCGCCACCCAGGTCTCGTCACCGGCCTTGGCCGCGCCCTTGGCAAATACCTGGAATTCCCATTGGCCCATCATCACCTCGGCGTTGATGCCCTCCACATTCAAGCCGGACTCAAGGCAATAGTGCAAGTGCTCGTCCACAATGTGGCGACCGGCGGTGTTTTGCGCGCCCACGGAGGTGTAATAGGGGCCTTGCGGGCCGGGGAAACCATTCTTCGGAAAGCCGAGAGGCAGATTGGTATCCAAATCCCACAGGGTATATTCCTGCTCGAAACCGAACCAGAAATCGTCGTCATCATCGTCGATGGTGGCGCGGCCATTGCTCTCGTGGGGGGTGCCATCGGCATTGAGCACCTCGGTCATCACCAGCCAGCCGTTGCCGCCAAAGCGGTCGGGATCGGGATAGACCGCCACGGGCTGCAGGAGGCAATCCGAATCGCTGCCATCGGCCTGCTCGGTGGAGGATCCGTCGAACGACCATTGGGGGGCATCCTCGAGATTGCCGCTGAAGTCGTCGCGGATCAGGGTCTTGCTGCGCAGGCTCTGTGTGGGCTGGTAGCCGTCGAGCCAGATGTATTCCAACTTGTGTTTGCTCATTTGTTTTTTGTTTCTGTGTTTTCTGTTCTGTAATAGCGGCTTCCGCCAAATTCAATCCACCGGGACGCCAACTGGCTGCGCCGGCACAAGCCAGCGCAGCCAGCGACGGGAATCATCCCTGTGGGTTAGAGCTGGTAACCTTCTTCACCGTGGTCGGTCACGTCAAGCCCTTGTGTCTCCGAATCCTCATCGGATCGGATACCTCCGCAAAGGCCGCCAGCAATTTTGATGGCGATAAAGGCAACAACAGCACTCCAGATGATGGTAACCAACACACTGACAATCTGGCCGCTAAGCTGGTTTGCGATGATTTCCTTGCCTTCCGGGGAAAAGGCGAAAACACCCGCCAGCAAGGCACCGACAATCCCTCCAACACCATGAACGCCAAACACATCAAAGCTATCGTCGTAGCCCAAGGCCTTCTTGAGAGAAGTGGAGGCCCAGTAACAAACGATGCCCGCGGCCACACCAATGGCGATTGAACCCATGGGCCCAACCGTACCTGAGGCGGGCGTGATGGCCACCAGTCCTGCCACTGCGCCGGTGGCAATGCCCACCGCGGTGGGTTTACCCTTGGTGCCCCACTCGACCAACATCCAAGTGAATGCGGCTGCGGCAGTGGCGACTTGAGTCACCAATTGAGCCATCGAAGCTTGATGCCCTGCGGTTAATGCGCTGCCGGCATTGAAGCCGAACCAGCCCACCCAAAGGAGCGAGGCACCAATCAAGACAAATGGAACATTGTGTGGAGGCATGGGAGAATCGGGGTACCCCTTGCGTTTGCCCAAGACAATGCAGGCCACCAGAGCGGCCACACCGGCGTTGATGTGCACGACCGTACCACCCGCGAAATCAATCGCATGATGAATCGTTGCCAAATATCCGTGATCTGTGTTCCACACCATGTGCCACACGGGGCAGTAAGAGAATGTGAACCAAATCACAAGGAAGACCATGACGGCACTGAACTTCATACGCTCCGCAAAGGCCCCGACAATCAGTGCCGGAGTGATGATGGCGAAGGTCATTTGAAAGGTAACAAACAGGGACTCGGGAATGGAAAGACCATTCATCTCCCCGGGTGTTACCCCGGCCAAAAATGCCTTTGAAAAGTCACCGAAGAATTTTCCATCACCTGAAGTCGCGAATGAATAGCCATAGATAACCCACAACAGGGACATCAAGGCGGTGCAGGCAAAACATTGGACCAACACAGACAGAATGTTCTTGCGCCGGGTGAGGCCTCCATAGAACAAGGAAAGGCCCGGGATGGTCATCAGCAATACCAAACTTGTGGCAACAATCATCCAGGATGTATCACCGGTGTTTGCATCTCCCTCACTCATGGAAAGCGAACCGTAGTCAAACACTTTCGGACCCGAATCCTCGGATTCGCCATCACCTTCACTCCCAGCCTCCGCACTTGCGGCTGAGTTGTCAGCCGGCGGAGTGGTCGTATCTTCTTGGGCCAGCATGGGGCTGACGAACAGCGCCAGCAACACGGCCAGAATTGGAATCAGTTTTTTCATTTTAGCAGATAGGTTTTGGGTTTCAGGGTTGGGGTTAAACCGCGTCGCCGCCGGTTTCGCCCGTGCGGATGCGGATGGCTTCCTCGATGGCGCTGACAAAAATCTTGCCGTCACCAATCTTTTCCGTCTTTGCCGATGTGCTGATGGCTTCCGTGGCGGCCTCCACGGATTCGTCAGCCACAACGATCTCGATCTTCACCTTGGGCAGGAAATCCACCGTGTACTCACTGCCGCGGTAGATCTCGGTGTGGCCTTTTTGGCGGCCAAACCCTTTCACCTCGGAGACAGTCATCCCCTCGATACCCGCCTCTCCCAAGGCGTCTTTGACTTCCTCAAGCTTGAACGGCTTGATGATCGCTTCGATTTTTTTCATTTGGTTTCTCCCGCCCGCCTTTTCGGCCAATTCAGCCGAGCCAACGGGCAAGCCCAGCCAACAGACCAGCAAACTGGCCCGCCGCCCTAAAGCAGCCATGATGCCAACGGCATCCATCATGCTCATGGACTTGAAAAACGACTTAATTAGGTTGGTTTTTTCATTTTTGGCCCAAAATAAAATCCAGCAATCGGGCCATTTCCAGTGTTTTTATTGACACCCTGTAGATATTTAGACAGGTCAAAATCAGGCATTTCCAAGGAAAAATGATCGATTTCGTGACATTTTTAAGCCGAGACCGACGCTCATTCCGACACTTGCATTGAACGGCCAAATTATCAAACACAGCGGGCTTTCCCCTGAATAAGTTTGATTCGACAACCTTGGCAGCCATTTCGAGACTCGCGGTTCCTCGGGGAGGTTGGTGAATCCATGAGCAAAGGCAAACGCAACAAGGGCCGCAAAAAGAAACCGGCCGAGGCTGCGCCCGTGTCTGCCTCGGAACCAAAGCCTGAGCCCAAGCACTCTCCCGAGCCTCCACCGGAGCCGAAGCCCGAGGGCGCGGCCCTTTTCCAGACCGCATCCGCCCCGTTTTTCAAGCGCACGGACTGGCTGGCCTTCGCCGCGGCCACGGTGGTTACGCTGTTGGTGTACCTTTATACCCTCGCACCGAATGTGACCCTAGAGGACTCCGGGGAGCTGGCCACGGCCTCTATGTATGCCGGTGTGCCGCACGCTCCCGGCTATCCACTCTGGACAATTTATTCGTGGGCATTCACCAAGATTATCCCTTTCGGCAACATGGCGTGGCGGGTGGGCATTTCCTCCGCGGTGGCGGCTGCCTTGGCCTGTGGTTTGACCGCGCTGATGATCAGCCGGGGCAGCCGGCTGTTCTTCGACAGTATTGAATCCCTGCGCGGAATGGCCGAACAGGCCCGCCAATCCATCAGTGTGGCCGCCGGATTTGCCGGCGGTGCCATCTTTGGGTTTTCCGGTTTCATGTGGAGCCAAGCGGTCATCGTGGAGGTCTACACCCTGTCCACATTCACCTTTGCCGGCGTCCTTTGCCTGCTCATGCGGTGGTATTTCATTCCCGAGCGTAACTGGGCGCTTTATGCCGCGTACTTGGTCTTCGGCCTATGCTTGGCCAATCACCAGACCCTGCTGTTGGCCGCCGTCGCCATTGAACTGTTGATCCTCATGCGGCACCGCGAAATCGGCCGCGACCTGTTCATCTGCAATTCCCTCATCTACCTCGCCGGCCTGCTCTACTTCGCCACTCAACCCACCACCACCACCTCGGGCAAGCTCGTCCTGTTCGGCACCTTTAATCTCGTGGGTGTCGGTTGCCTACTGCTGGCCATCTGGCACAGCCTGCCCCGCCCGGTCGGCACCAGCCGTAACGCACCGCTGTTTCTGGGCACAGCCTATGCCCTCACCTTCCTGATTCTGGGCGCTTTCTGGATTACTTTCATCTGGCCCATTGGCTCGCCTCTCCCGGCCACGGCCGCGGCGGTCTTGGATCCTTCCAGGACCGTCTGGGACCTCTCAGCCGTTTGGCAAAGCATGGGCACGTCGCACCGAATGATCCTACTGTTCTTCCTTTTCATCGCCGGGGCATCCATTCTCGCCTTGTCTTGGCTGGCGTGGCTGGCAGACCAGAAATCCACCCGCAGTCTCATCGCCAGTGCGGTCCTGTTCCTCTTTCTTGCCATGGGATTACCTTGGATGTGGCATCTGCTCCAAAGCCGGGGCACCCTCCTACCGGGCCTGCCCCCCGAAGCGGTGCAAATCGCTCAAGCGCATCTCCTCGGCCACGTCGCCACCGCTAACAAGATCACGCTTGCATATGTGCTTCTCTCCATCCTCATGCTGACGGGCGTCTTGGGCCTCAACTGGTCACGCCAGCGCGACCGCGCGTTTGCCCATTGGCTGCCCCTGCTGGCCACCCGTGCCGCCGCCTTGGGCGGGCTGCTGTTTTATTTCTTCATGCCCCTCAGTTCCCTGACCAATCCGCCCATGAACTGGGCTTACCCGCGCACAGCCGAGGGCTTCAAGCACGCCATCACCCGTGGCCAGTACACCGGCCCTGCCCAGGAAAGCACAGACCAAGTTTCGCGGTTCCTCATTGACGTTGATGGGAATGGCCGCATCGACGGTGGTCAGGTTGGGGTGTTCATCAGTGAAACACTTCAGGAATTTAACCCTGCCTACACCCTGCTTGCCCTGCTCCCCCTGGGCTTGTGGTGGTATATGCGCGAACGCGAACGCCGCTGGCTAGGCGGCATGTTTCTCATCTTCGTTTCGCTCACGCTGCTCATGATCGCCTTTCGTAATCCCGGCGGCTCGGAACAGCAGCGACACCTCAACAAGGTCTTCTTTGAGGCCTCACATCTCTTTGTCGCCTTGGGCCTTGGCTGGGGCCTCGCCTTGGGCGCGGGGCTGATTGTCCAAGCTTGGGAAAAACACCGGCGCGAACTCCTCACGGGTGCCAGCATTCTTTGCGCCTTGGAACTGCTTTGGTGGCCCTTCACTCAAACTTCTGTCAGTGCCACGCCCGCCTCCCTCCTCTTCACGCTGGCCAGCTACGATGCCCCCGTGCTCATTGCCGCCGCCGGCATAGGTGTCCTGTTTGCCGGAGGCCTGTGCGGCCTGCTGGCACTACGGCGACCAGCGGCACCCATGGGCCTGCTCTTGGCCCTCATTTGCCTGCTGCCCGCCCGACATGGACTCGCCAACTGGTGGGACAATGAATTGCGCGGCCATTACTTCGGCTACTGGTACGGCCGGGACATGTTCGCCACCGATGTGAAGGATGAAAACGGGGATTTAATTTACCCGCCCATGGCACGCGACGCCGTCCTCTTCGGAGGAACGGATGCCGGACGCTTTTGCCCCACCTACATGATTTTTTGTGAAAGCCTCACCCCGCCCCAGCATCGCACCGACAAGTCTTTCGATCGCCGCGACGTCTACATCATCACCCAGAATGCCCTGGCCGACGCCCGTTATCTGGACTACATCCGCGCCCACTACAACCGCAGCCAACAACGGGATCCCTACTTCCTCCGTTCCTTCCATAACCGTCCCGGCGTGCAACCGGTCATCGATCTGGTTTCGAGCAATCAACTTGATTATATCCGCCGCCAGTTTGCGGCAGATTCAAGCAATGGCATGCGGCTGGTTTCCAACTACATCGCCCGGCTGCCCCACACCGGCATCAGTGAACAAGCCTTGCTGCAGGGGATGTCCACAAACAAGGGCAACATGCCCTCGCATTATGTAAAGGATCTGGTCGGAACAATCACAAACGAAGCCCAACGGAAAGCAGCCCAAATAATCTTGGACGAATTAAAGGTCACGGAGGATGGACTGCTGAAGCTGGAGGAAACCGCCAACCAATCCGTCAGCCGGGTGAGTGACTTTAAAATGACCGCCCTGAGGCAGCCACCCTTTGAGGTGACCAAAGGGGTGGCCGAGTTGTTTGAATCGCCTGATGAATGGATTTTCCAGACAGGTGAATCGGTGGAATACGGGCGCCAAACACAGGGCGTTGATTTTGTCCCAGGCGACTTTCGGGATATCGAGGCGTTGGCGCGAATCCTTAAAGAAGAAAAGACACCGGCAACCGCCCACGTCAAATCGCTACTGGCCAGGGAAACGCAATCCGCCTTAACCAAGCCTGATGATTTACTGGAGGAATTATTGATTCGGGATTTCAACAAAATCCTCCATGATGATTTTCAGGCCCACCGCCAAGCCGCACGACAACTGGCCAAGCTGGAAAAACGTGAGGCCGACCTGCTGCAGCAATTCACAATCCAGACCAGCAGCAGCCAGGCAGACCAAGTGTTCGCCGCCATTGAATTGCTCATGAAGCGTCAGGATTGGGCCCGCCGACTGGCCTTCCATTGTCGCTTCGGTCCAAAAGCCCCGGCCATTCCGGAAATCCGGGCCTCGCTTGAAAGGACAGACGCGGAACTGCGGACCCAGTACCAAACTCTCATCGCCGGAGAACCAACCGTCCTGAAAGAAATCCAAGCCTTAAGCAAACAGCGCAGGGAAACTGCCAGCCGCCTCTGCAATCCGCGCCTGGCCAAGCCCGGCCTGTTTGTGCCGGACGAACTCGATGCCTCTACCGCTGCATTGCTGAGGCAGAATCCATGGACCGCTTCCCGGCCGATACTCAACCGCCGCCTTTTGGAACATGCGCTTCCCGGCCATTTTGATCCGGCAGTAGCCGGCCTATATCCTGCTCGGGAAATTATGATTCCATCCAACCTCGAGCTGCAGGATCTCATCAATAATTCCTCACGGAAGCCCGGCCGTAGTACCGAGGATGTTATCTGGGCCATCAATGGCGATCTCACCAAGCGGATTTTTGATGACAACCCCGGCCATGAATTTTACCTGGAGGAAAGCGTCGCCCTGCCTTGGATGTATCCTCACCTCGTGCCGCACGGGGTAATTTTAAAAATTGAGCGCAACCCCAAGGGCGAATGGAGCAACGCACGTCAAACCGAAATCATCCGACGGGATCGCGCCTTCTGGAACCAGTATATGGATCGACTGATCGGCCAAGAAGTGGTCCAACCCGACACATCCTTGGAGGACATCCTCCAGTGGGTACACCGGGTTTACATTCGCCGAAACCTCTCCGGCCACACCGCCGGCCAGCGCCGCTTTCTCCGCAGCTACGTCGCCCAACGCGCGTTCTCCAAGCAGCGTATGAGCCTCGCCGACCTCTACGATTGGCGTGCGCGCAACATCGACAACATCATCAAGGAACTTCCCTTCGATGAATCGCGCGCCGAGCGGCTCCAGCAATTGCTGACGCAAAAGCAGGAACTCATCAGCGAAGCCGACTATGCTTACCGCCAAGCCCTAGCCCTTTGCCCGGCCAGTTCCCAGACCGTTTCCAAGTACATGTCGTTCCTCGCCCAGCATCAGGATTATTTTCCACCGGACACCCCCCCCCAGCAGCGCGCCAGCGCCTTAAAAAAGGATGCCAAGGCGCGCGCCAAGGCGGTAGGAATGGTCGTCGAGACATTCCGCAAGATGGATCCATCAGACAGCCTCTCAGACGCCATTTATCGCTCTCAACTCCAGTTACAAGTCAGGCGGCTGTATTCATTCGGCAACGTCGCCCATGCACGTGAACTCCTGTTGGTTTGCCGGAACCTGTACCGAAATTTCATGCACGGCTCCCCCCAGCTGACCGAACTGGTCAGCTTCGACCAAAGAATAGCCAGAAAGGATTTCACCGGAGCCCACAAACAAATCAGCAGTTATCTCCCCCACCAAAACCCGACCCACCCCATGGACTGGGCCACTCTCAGCGGCATGGCCATTGTCATTTCGGGCAATCTGGAACTCATTCCCGGCGACCTAAAATTTCAGTCCTTCGCGGCGCAAATCTTTCGACTGCTTCGCGTCATGGCCATGATGCAGGCCCAAGCCAATATTATCCCGAAGGCAACATTCACTGACCTGCACGGGCGATTCCTCCTGTCCGAACTTGGGCTGCGAAAACAAATGACCGCGCTCGAACCGGACCGATCTGAGTTTTGGTACGAACTTGGCTACACCCAAAACCTCATGCGCCGAACCAATGAAGCCGTCCAGTCATTTAAAAAGGCATGGGAGGTCAGCGGCAACACCAACGCCCCCCGATCCGTCATCAACATCAGGAAGCTCATTCGATCCACAAACGCAATCGACAACCTGCGGGAAATACCGGAGTTCAAGGAAATCCTTAAGCAACCCTGACCGGCGCTTGGAGCTCGTAGTTTAAACAGGAGAGGATGTAGACCGCCGCCGTCTCGCTGCGGAGGACGACACGGCCGAGGGTGATGGGCTGGTGGCCGGCGGAGAGGATTTCATTGGACTCGGCCGGCGTGAAGTCGCCTTCGGGGCCGATCCAGATGCTCAGGGTGGCCGGCGGCGCGCCGTGCTCGGCGGCGTATTCCTCCACGCACTCGCGCGGGTGGCGGGTGTTGCCCTGAAGGGAAGCGATGAGGGACAGGTCGTGCGCCTCGTCGCGGGCCAGTTGCGCGCGGGGGGTGACAGGCGGCTCGATCTCCGGCAGCCACGGGCAGCCGCATTGCTTGATGGAGTCGATGGCGATGGCGCGCCACTTGTCGACTTTTGACTTCGCATCATCCGCGTCCACCTGCACGACACTGCGCTCAGCGGCCAGCGGCACGATGCGGTGCACGCACAGCTCGGTGGCCTTCTGCACGATGAAGTCCATCGACTTACCCTTGGTCATCGCCTGCAGCAGCGTGATGCGGTAGGGCAGCGGCTCGTGGCGGTTGCGCTGCTTGACAGCGAGGTGGACGGCCTTCTTGTCGGCAGCGATCACCTCGCACAGGCACTCGCCACCCGCGCCGTCCATCACCGCCACGCGCTCGCCGGCACGCACGCGCAGGACGTTCACTGCATGGTGGCTCTCGCGCTCGTCCAGCGTCAGCTCCGGCTGCGCGGCTGCGGCGGGCGGCAGGTAAAAGCGGTGCATCAGCCGAAGAGGTTGCGCGCCTTCTCGAAGAAACCCTTGCTCTGCGGGTTCACGTCGTCACCGCAGGAGTCGGCAAAGGACTGCAGCTTGTCGCGCTGCTCGCGGTTCAGCTTGCCGGGCACTTCCACGATCACCTTCACGTTCAAGTCGCCCGTGCCGTAGCCCTGCAGGCTTTTAACGCCGCGCCCCTTCAGGCGAAAGGTCGTGCCCGATTGGGTGCCGTCGGGAATCTTGATGCTCGCTGTGCCGTCCATCGTCGGCACTTTTAACTCGCCGCCCAGCGCGGCGGTGACGAAGGGAATGGGCACCTCGGCGATGAGGTCGTCGCCCTCGCGGTCAAACACCTCGTGCGGGCGGACGTGCAGCACGACGTACAGGTCGCCGTTGCCGCCGCCGCGCGGGCCGGCCTCGCCATTGCCGGCGCTGCGCAGGCGCGTGCCGGTGTCGACGCCCTCGGGAATCTTGATGGTGATCTTCGAGCGCTTCTCCAGCCGCCCCTGTCCCCGGCAATCGCGGCAGGGCTTCTCAAGCACGGTGCCTTCGCCCTCGCAGTCGGGGCAGGTTTGCTGCATGCGAAAGAAGCCGCGCTGCGCCACCACCGCACCCTGGCCGTTGCAGGTGCGGCAGCGCTTGCGTCCGCTACCCTCGGCCGCGCCGGTGCCGCTGCACTTTCCGCAGGTGTCGAGCTTGGGAATGGTGATGCTCTTTTCCCCGCCGAGCACGGCTTCCTCAAAATCGATCTCCAAGTCGTAGCGAAGATCCGAGCCGCGCGACGGCCCGCCGCGGTCGCCGCCGCCAAAGAACTGCTCGAAGATGCCCCCCGCGCCGCCGCCGCGTCCGCCGCCAAAGACCTGACTGAAGAGCTCGAAAGGATCCACCGCGCCGCCGTGGAAGCCTCCGCCGCCGCCCTGCTCAAAGGCCGCGTGGCCCATCTGGTCGTACGCGGCGCGCTTCTGGTCGTCGCTTAAAATCTCGTACGCCTCGCCGACCTCCTTGAACTTCTCCTCCGCCGCCTTGTCGCCGGGGTTCTTGTCGGGGTGAAACTTGACCGCCTGCTTGCGGTAAGCCTTCTTGATCTCGTCCGCGCCCGTCCCTTTGTCGACGCCGAGCACCTCGTAAAAGTCGCGCTTGGCCATCAGCTCCCCGCTTCCTCCGCCGGCGCCTCGGCGGGCGCCTTGGCCACGATGACGCTCGCCGGCCGCACCAGCCGTTCATGCAGCCGGTAGCCCTTGCGCAACTGCTTCACCACCGTGCCCTCGGCCGCCTCCGTGGTTTCCTCCTGCGAGACCGCCTCGTGCAGCGCGGGGTCGAACTCCTGCCCCAGCGCATCGACCTCCTCCACGCCGCTCTCGTTTAAAACCCCCTTCAACTGTCCGAGGATCATCTCCACGCCATCACGCACGGCGGGGTCGGCGTCCTTCGCGGCGTCCATGGCCATCTCGAAATTGTCCAGAACCGGCAACAGCTTTTCCAGCAGCGACTGGTTGGCGAACTGCCGCGCTTCCTCCTTCTCGCGCTGGGCGCGCTTGCGATAGTTGTCGAGGTCGGCGGTGGCGCGCAGCACGCGGCTCTCCAGCTCGGCGATCTTTTCCGCCGCCTCCTTCAGGGTCTTCGGGCCGCTCGGCTCTTCGCCGGCGGCCTCCTCCGCCGCGGCCTTCTCGGCCAGCAGCTTTTCCAGCGTGGTCAGCTCGGCATCCTTGTAGGCCTTTGCCGCCTTCTTTTTCTTGCCCATCTTCTTCCAGAACTTCATTCGGCTTTCTTCGCCACCTTCACGTCAATGTGCAAATCGCGCAACTGGCGTGCCTCCACGCCGCCCGGGCTTTCGGTCATCAGGCAGGTGCCCTTGGCCGTCTTGGGGAACGCGATCACGTCGCGGATGCTTTCCGCCCCGCACAACAGCGCGATCAGCCGGTCGAACCCCAGCGCGATGCCCCCGTGCGGCGGGCAGCCGTATTTAAACGCCTCCAGCATGTAGCCGAACCGCGCCTGGGTCAACTCCGGCGACAACTGCAGCACGTCCTCGAACACCGTCTTCTGCACGTCGGGCTGGTGGATACGAATCGACCCGCCGCCCAGCTCCACGCCGTTCACCACCACGTCGTAGTGCTGGCCACGCACCTTCTTCGGGTCGCTCGTTAAAAACTCGATGTCCTCCGGCACCGGCGAGGTGAACGGGTGATGGCTCGAAAACCAGCGATCCATCTCGCGATCGTACGCCAGCAGCGGAAAGTCGACCACCCACATGAACTCAAACTGGTCGGCCGGAATCTCCAGCTTGCCCAGCTCCACCAGCCGGTCCGCCGCGTACGTGCGGATGCGCCCGAGGATTTCGCAACTGTTCAGCCACTCGCCCGCCGCGAACAGGATGAGGTCGCCCTCCTCGATGCCCAGCTTTTCCGTCAGCGCCGCCTTTTCCGCGTCGCTGAAAAACTTCACGATCGGCGACTTCCATTCGCCGCCCTCCACCTTGATGAACGCCAGCCCCTTCGCGCCGAAGCTCTTGGCCAGCTCCGTCATCGCCTCCATCTGCCCTTGCGTCACGCACGCGTAGCCCTTCGCGTTCAGCGCCTTCACCACGCCGCCATCGGCCACCGCGCCACTGAAGACTTTGAATTCGCTCGCCGCAAATTCCTCCGTGAAATCCGCCAGCTCCAGCCCGAAGCGTGCGTCCGGCTTGTCGCTGCCCCAGCGGTTCATCACGTCCTCGAACGCGATGCGCGGGAACGGCGTCGGCACCTCAATGTCCAGCGCTTCCTTCCAGACGCGCGCCAGCAGCCCCTCGATCACCGCGTACAGGTCTTCTCGCTCGATGAACGACATCTCGATGTCCACCTGCGTGAATTCCGGCTGCCGGTCTGCCCGCAGGTCCTCGTCGCGATAACACCGCGCCAGTTGGAAATACTTGTCCACCCCTGCGCACATCAGGATTTGTTTAAACTGCTGCGGCGACTGCGGCAGCGCGTAAAACTTGCCCGGTGCCAGGCGGCTCGGTGTTAAAAATTCCCGTGCCCCCTCCGGCGTCGATTTAAACAGCGTCGGCGTCTCCACCTCCAGGAACCCTTGCTCCTCCATGAACACCCGCGTGCACGTCGCCACTTTGCTGCGCAGCTTCAGGTTGTGCGCCATCTCCGGACGGCGCAGGTCCAGATAACGATACTCCAGCCGGCGCTCCTCGTTCACCTTCGCCGCCGCCTCCGGGTCGTCCACCTGGAACGGCAGCACCGCCGCGTGGTTGTGCACCTCCATGGCCGCCGCCACCACCTCCACCTCGCCGGTGGGAATCTTCGCGTTTGCCGTGTCCGCCGGCCGCTGCCGCACCTTGCCGCTCACGCTGATCACGCTTTCGCTGTGCAGCTTCGCCGCCGTCGCCACCAATTCCGCGTCCGTCTCCTGCGGGTCAAACACCGCCTGTGTGCGCCCCTCGCGATCGCGGATGTCGATGAAGATCACCCCGCCCAAGTCCCGGCACGAGTGCACCCAGCCCGAGAGCGTCACCTCCGCGCCCGCGTCCGCCAGCCGCAATTCATTGCAATGATGCGTTCTTTTCATGAAAACCACCGCCACTCCCGGCGAATTGGAGCGGGGATAATGGTGAAAACTGGCCGGAAATCAATGGAAAACTGTATTTCGCGCCAAGCCGCAAAGTCGCCAAGAGAGAACTTTGCGCCTTCGCGTCTTTGCGCGAGCACTTACTTTGACTCGTTCCAAAGAATCCGCAGGTTGTGCGTCTGGCGGCAGGCCACGATGATCTCCGGCTTGCCGTCGCCGTTGAGGTCACCCGCCTTGATGTCCTCCACCGCCGTCTCCTTGCCACTCAGCTGATACGTCTTCCACTTCGTGTAGCCCTTGTCTTGCGGCACGTACAACCGCACGCCGGGCACGCCGGGCGTCGTCATCCCGCGCCAGCCGGCCACCACCTGGTCGCCGCCTGTGCCCAGAAAATCCGCCGTCGCCAGCGCGTGCCCGTCCTTCAACTGGTCATCCAGCACCACGCGCTTCCAGCCGCTGCCCGCCTGCAGGTACACCGCCACCGTCGTCCCGTGCTTGGGTTCGATGGTCGTGAAAAACCGCACGCCGCCCGCCGTCTTACCATCCCGCACCTCGCCCGAGTAATTCTTCGAAAACTGTTTCGACTGCCACTTACCCGCCTTGTCGCGCCCAAACCAAAACACCCCCTTCAAGCTCGCCTGGATGAATTCCTCGCGCCCATCGCCATCCCAGTCAATCGGATGAAAATTATGGCTGTCTTCCACAAAATCGGAAATCAACGTCCGCTTCCAAGCCTTCGCCGGATCCTTCGGGATGTGGTACGCCCACACCTTTGAGCCCCCCTTCTTCCCATCCGCCCCGCGCGGCCCGTACAACGGCTTCACCACCAAGTCAAACTTCCCCTTGCCCGCCGCGATCCAGTGCATCCGGTGCGTGCTCGGCTCATGCTCAAGCTGGATCGCCTTCCAGTTCCCCTTCCGTTCCGCCGTTGGGTCCAAGTAAAACACCGCCCCCGACCGCTTCGCGTCATTCGACTCCCCAATGTTCCACTGCCCCCCCACTGCCAGTTCCGCCTTGCCATCGCCCGTGATGTCCCGCGCCGTCACGCAAACATGATCCCGCGCCGTCAACTTCCCGCTCACCTGATGCTTCTTCCACGACGGGTTCGCATACCAAACCACCTTGTCGCGATCACAAAGCACGATGTCCACCTTCCCGTCCCCATTCATGTCCGCCAACTGCGCGCCATAGCCGACCCCAACCTTGGCATCAATCTCCTGCACCCGAAACTTCGGCTCCTCCGCTATCAGTCCCAGCGAACCCACGATAAAAAACGATATAATTTTTTTCATAACAATTCAGTCGATTGCCGACAACCCATTCACACGCCGAACCCGGTTGTACGCATCCCGGCCAATTTCTCCCGACAGGTAACGCAATTCATAATTCCTCAATAGTGCTGCTACCCTTTCCTTCTCCAACGCTTCTCTCTTCTCCTTGTCTCCTCGATCCGCGGAAAAATATCGAACCGTATCACAGCCACAAAGAAAACAGGCAAACAAAAGATGGAACAAAACGAGCTTCATGGTTCGGCGGAGTGTCCGCCGACCATTGAAATGCGACAAGCCTTTTTACGACTGTCTAAATGCCATTCAAGGCCGCTTGGGCCGCGGCAAGGCGGGCGGTGGGCACACGGAAAGGCGAACAACTCACGTAATTCAGGCCCAACTTGGCACAGAACTTGACACTGCTGGGCTCGCCCCCGTGCTCGCCGCAGATACCGAGCTTGATGTTCTTGCGCGTGCTGCGCCCCTTGGCAGCAGCGATTTCCATCAGTTGACCCACGCCGGTTTGGTCCACCACGGCAAATGGATTGTTGCCGATAATGTCCAACTCCTGGTAATTCGGCAGGAACGAACCGGAATCATCGCGGCTCATACCCATGGCGGTCTGCGTGAGATCGTTGGTGCCGAAACTGAAGAACTGCGCGTGCTGCGCCACCTCGTCGGCCGTCAATGCACCGCGCGGCACCTCGATCATCGTGCCCACGAGATAATTGAGTTTCACACCCTTCCTCTCCTGCACCTCCTTCGCCACGCGATGAATGATGCCGGCCTGAATCTCTAGCTCCTTGGCGAAGCCCACCAACGGCACCATGACCTCGGGGTTCACCTTGATTTTCTTTTTCTGCACGTTGGCCGCCGCCTCAAAGATGGCGCGCGCCTGCATCTCTGCAATTTCCGGATACGAGATCGCCAAACGGCAACCGCGATGACCGAGCATGGGATTGAACTCGTGCAGTTCCTTCACGCGCTGCGAAATCACCGCCGGGCGCACTTTGAGCTTCTTGGCGAGGTCACGAATCTGTTCCGCGTCATGCGGCAGAAACTCGTGCAGAGGCGGATCCAGCAAACGAATGGTCGCCGGCAGCCCGTTGAGTGCCTTGAAGATGCCTTCGAAATCCTTGCGCTGAAACGGCAGCAACTTCTTCACCGCCTTGCGACGATCAGCTCCATTCTCCGCAAGGATCATCTCACGCACTACATCAATGCGGTCACCCTCAAAGAACATATGCTCCGTGCGGCACAAGCCAATGCCCGTGGCACCGAAGGCTACAGCGTTCTTCACCTGCCCAGGCGTGTCAGCGTTGGTACGCACAGCCATCTTGGCGGCCTTATTGCACCAGCCCATGAGTTGATTGTAATTCTTGAACGTGCGTCCGCGCCGAGCCTTGGTGTTGTTCTCCAGCAGGCCCTTGATGACCTCGCTGGGAGCCGTCTTCACTTCACCGGAATAAATTTCGCCGGACGTGCCATCGATCGAGATATAATCACCTTCCTTGAATTTCAACTTACCCACCGCAAGCGTCCGTTTACTGTAATCGACAATCAATGCCGCCGCGCCGCAGACGCACACCTTGCCCATTTGGCGAGCCACCAATGCCGCGTGACTGCTCACGCCGCCCTTGGCGGTAAGAATGCCATTCGCCGCGATCATGCCGCGAAGATCTTCCGGGGAAGTCTCCACGCGCACGAGCATCACAGGCTGCCCTTTTTCGGCAGCTTCCGCGGCACGATCAGCATTAAAATAAATCCGTCCAGTCGCCGCACCCGGACCAGCAGGAAGCCCTTTGGCGATCACTTTGGTTTTCTTCAACGCCGCCACGTCAAAGATCGGCGCGAGCACCTGGTCAAGCTGCTCTGCTGGCACACGGTTCACAGCGGTTTTCCACGCAATCAATTTCTCCTTCACCATTTCACAGGCAATCCGCACGGCAGCGAGGCCCGTACGTTTACCATTGCGCGTTTGCAGCATAAACACCTTGCGCTCCTCGATGGTGAATTCGAAATCCTGCATATCACGAAAATGCTTCTCGAGCTTGCCACGAATGGCCTCCAGTTCCCTATAGGCGCTGGGCATCACCTTTTTCAGATCAGCCACCGGATCGGGTGTGCGCACGCCGGCCACCACATCCTCTCCCTGTGCGTTCATAAGGAACTCGCCATAAAAAACCTTTTCGCCGCTGGCGGGGTCGCGCGTAAAGGCCACGCCGCTGCCGGACTCCTCGCCCGTGTTACCGAACACCATCGCCTGCACATTCACCGCCGTGCCCCACGAGGCTGGGATGTTGTATTTGCGACGATAAACATTGGCGCGATCGTTCATCCATGAGTTGAATACCGCTCCTACCGCGCCGCGCAGTTGCGCCCACGGATCATTCGGAAAGGCCTTTCCGGTACGTTGTTTAACCAGCTTCTTGAAGGCAGTGACCAGCGTCTGCAGATCCTCCGCCGATAAATCGGTGTCGGCCGCGTGAGCGTCGCCCAGTCGTTGCTTTTTGATTTTTTCAATGACCAACTCGAAAGGCTCCTCATCCTCGCTGGGCAATTTCTGCACGCCCATCACCACGTCGCCGTACATCTGGATGAAGCGCCGGTAACTATCCCAGGCAAAACGAGGATTGTTGCTAAACTCCGCCAGCGCCTCGACGGTGTCATCGTTGAGGCCGAGATTCAGGATAGTGTCCATCATCCCGGGCATCGACTCGCGCGCACCCGATCGCACAGAAAGCAACAGTGGGTTCTTCTTGTCGCCAAACTTTTTACCCAGCTCCTTTTCCATGCGCCGCACACCCTCTTCCATCTGCTTGGCCAGCTCGCGCGGATACGTTTTTTTATGATCGTAATAATACGTGCACACCTCCGTGGTAATGGTGAAACCCGGAGGCACGGGCAAACCGATGCGTTTCATCTCGGCGAGGTTGGCCCCCTTGCCGCCGAGCAGTTCCTTCATTTTGCCGTTGCCGTCGGTCTTGAATCTACCAAAGTGGTAAACGTACTTTTTCGCTTTAGCCATAAATCGTGAATCGAAGTTTCCCGGAAAACCGGCGCGCGGAAAATAGGCGCGGGCCGAAGGCATGTCAACGCGCAATTGGCCACAAAACCGGTGAAAAACAGCAATTACATCCGCATGTCCATGGGGTCGATGCCGTACCACTCACACCAGCGCGCGTAAGCGAAGGGGGAAATCTCCGAGGGCTTGATCTCGCTGCGGCCGCCCCAGAAGACGTTGGTGTAACCCACCTCAATCCCCGCCTCGGCGAGGTGCACGTCGATGGCCCCCTTGTGCGCGAGCACTTTGTCTTTATCGGTGCCATGCGCCACGCCCATGATGTTCACGTTGCGAAACTCCGGCCCGCCCTCGCGCCAGTACCCGTGCGTCATGATGTAATGCCGGCCCACCTCGCGCCCCGCCTCGATCTCCTTCCCCGGCGGCACCGCCCAGTGGAAGAGCGCGTTGTAGCGCGTGACCTGTTCGCCGGTGGAGAGTTTTTTAACATGCTCCAAGAAAGTCGAAAAACGCCCAACCACCCGCCGTTCGTTTAAATCCTCTGCGACGTTGAAAAATTCGTCCAGCGAAACACCGGCCTCCGCCGCGCGCGCGTCCCACAAGTTCTCCACCAATTCCCCCGGCTCGAACTCCCGTTTCACCGCTTCCATGATGCGCCACTCGTGGTCGGTCAAGTCCACCACCGCCACGTCCGTCACGCTGCCCGGCTCCTCCGAGCGCGCCCCCGGCTCCATGTCCTTCCGCCGCACATGCCCCACGCCCAGCGCGAAGAGCTTCTTCGCCGGCATCACCCGGAACGCCACCGCGCCCACCTTCTCCCGCAAAACCTCGCAATGTTTCTCCAGCGAATATCCCTGCGGCACTTTCAGTGTGGTCCAAAGTTTGTATGTCGATCCCGGCGAAGCCGCATCCGTGCTGCGCGTCACCACGTGCCCCGAAAACGGATCCTCCTGAAACATGTAATCAAACGCAGCATCGAGCTTGTCCTGATTCACCTCCCAAGCCACCAGCGCTCCCTTGGCCAGATTGGTCGCCAGCAACGTCTGCCGCACTCGCCGAATCACGCCCGCCTCCAGCATCGCCCGCACCCGCTCCAGCACCACCTCCTTGTCCAGCCCCGTACGCTCCGCCACCACGCCGAAGGGATCGCGCTGAAACCCCTGTAACTGATCCTCGCTGATCGCAAGAATCTTCGCATTCACCTCATCGGCAACTTCAATTGGCACGGCGGCGGAACTCATGGAGCGGTGTTGTCGCAGCAATCAAGGACGGTGGCCAATCGTTTTTTGTTCATTGCCGGCTCATGGGCCTCTGTAGGCGGGGCCGGTGGCCCCGCGCCCCGGCCACCGGCCGGGGCTACAATAAAAACATCATCGCAAAAAATCCCGCGCCGCCGCATCTGCAAACCTCAACCCCGCACGATTCAACCGAAACCGCCCCGGCTCGCGCACCGCCTGTCCGCGCGCCACCCACTCATCCATCGTCGCACCCCATTCACCGCCAAGTTCGTGGCCCGTCACGCGCTGAAATTCCTCGAACGGCCACCCCGCCGTCATGCGCAAGCCAAAGGCAGCTGTCTCGCCAGCCCGCGACAGGGGCGGCAGCTCCTCGCGCGTGTCGATGGGCCGCTCACCGCGCTCGAGGAGTTCGCAGTAAATTTGCGTGTTTGCGATGTTCTTGGTGCGCACTCCATCCACGTAAGCCGTCGCGCTCGGCCCCAAGGCATGGCAATCACCGCCGCGCCAGTAGTTGACATTGTGGCGGCAGGCGCGGCTGGGGATTTCAAATTCCGGCGCACCCTCGTGCCGCGCGAAGTTGGCCACCTCGTATTGATGCCAGCCGCGGGCATTGGTGGAGTCCACCAGCTCATCGTACATCGCACACGCCAACGCCTCGTCCACATCAAACTCGCCAGCCGCCAATTGCTCAAAGAGCGGAGTGTCCTGCTCGAAAATGACCTCGTAGGCCGAAAGGTGTTCCGGCTCCAGCGCCGCCGTCTCGCGCAGGCTCGCGCGCCATTGGTCCATCGTCTGCGTGGGGATGGCGAACATGAGGTCGAGGTTGAGGTTGTTGATGCCCGCCGCGCGCAGAATGTCCACGGATTTGAAAACCTGTTCCCGCGTGTGGATGCGGCCCAGCCGCTCGAGCAGGCCGGCGTCCAGCGTTTGCACGCCCATCGAGATGCGGTTCACTCCCGCCGCGCGCAGAAGCCTTGCCTTGTCCGCCGAGACGGTCGCGGGATTGCATTCCACCGTCCATTCCTCCGCGCCAGTCAGCCCGTGCGCGTCCATTGCCGTCAACACCCGTTCCCATTGGCGCAGGTTTAAAATCGACGGCGTCCCTCCGCCAAAGAAAATTGTCCGCGGCCGCCAGTCGCCCGCGATGAATTCCATCTCCCGGCAAAGCGCCTCCACGTAGCGATCCACCAGTCCACCCCCCGGCGCATGCGAGTGAAACGCGCAGTAACTGCACTTGCTCGCACAGAACGGCACGTGGATGTAGAGGCTGGTGAAGGCCACAAGAGAGTTTATCCCGGCGAGGAGGTCGTTGGCAATTGTAGGCGGGGCCGGTGGCCCCGCGCCCCGGGCACCGGCCGGGGCTACAACGACGCCGTTTGACTCATCCCCCAATCCGCCACTACCCTTGCCGCGATGTTCGAACTGGAGGCGCCATACGAGCCGGCGGGGGATCAGCCGGCGGCCATTGCGCAGTTGGCCAAGGGGGTGCTGGCAGGCGATCGCCACCAGACGCTCCTGGGCGTCACGGGCTCGGGCAAGACGTTCACGGTGGCCAATGTCGTCGCGCAGGTGAACAAGCCGACGCTCGTCATCTCGCACAACAAAACGCTGGCGGCGCAATTGTTCGCGGAGCTGAAGGGCTTCTTTCCCAAGAACGCGGTCGAGTATTTCGTGAGCTACTTCGACTACTACCAGCCCGAGGCGTACATCCCGCGCACGGACACGTTCATCGAGAAAGACTCGTCGGTGAACGAGGAGATCGAGCGGCTGCGGCTCAGCGCGATGTCGTCACTGATGTCGCGCGAGGACGTGGTGGTGGTGGCCAGCGTGTCGTGCATCTATGGCATCGGCAGCCGCGAGGATTACGAGGCGCTGATGCTGCCGCTGCGCGTTGGCATGGAGATCAACCGCGAGCAACTGCTCTCGCGACTGGTCGACCTGCAGTACTCGCGCAACGACATTGCGTTCGAGCGCGGGCAATTCCGCGTGCGCGGCGACACGGTGGACATCCGTCCCGCGCAGACCGAGGACGCCATCCGCGTGGAGTTTTTCGGAGAAGAGGTGGAACGGCTGGCGCGCTTCGAGCCTCTCTCCGGCGACATCACCGAGCCGCTGCCCGACCTCACCATTTTCCCCGCCAAGCAATTCGTCACGCAGGAGGACAAGATGAAGCGCGCGATGAAGGCCATCCGCGAGGAACTGCGCGAGCGCATCGCGTGGCTTGAGAAACACGACAAGCTGCTCGAGGCCCAGCGCATCAAGATGCGCACGGAGTACGACCTGGAGATGATGGAAGAGCTGGGCTACTGCAGTGGCATCGAGAACTACAGCCGCCACATCGCCGGCCGCGAGCCCGGCAGCCGGCCGCACACGCTGATGGACTTTTTCCCGCGCGATTTTCTTTTAATCATCGACGAGAGCCACGCGACCATCCCGCAACTGCACGGCATGTACGCTGGCGACCGGTCGCGCAAAACGGTGCTGGTGGAACACGGCTTCCGCCTGCCCAGCGCGCTGGACAATCGGCCGATGAATTTTGAGGAGTTTCAAACGATGCAGGGCCAGACGCTGTACGTGAGCGCCACGCCGGCGAAGGAGGAGCTCGAGCTGTCGCAGCCGCGCGTCGCCGAGCAGATCGTGCGGCCCACCGGCCTCGTCGACCCCACCATTACGCTCAAGCCGCTGCAGGGGCAGATCGACGACCTCATCGAGGAATGCCGCCAGCGCGTAGACAAGAAGGAACGCGTGCTCGTGACCACCCTCACCAAGCGCACCGCCGAGGAGCTGACCGACTACCTGCGCGACATCGGCATCAACGTGCGCTACCTGCACAGCGAGATCGACGCCATCGAGCGTGTCGAGATCTTGCGCGCCCTGCGCAAGGGCGAGTTCGACGTGCTCGTGGGCATCAACCTCCTGCGCGAGGGCCTCGACTTGCCCGAGGTTTCCCTCGTCGCCATTCTCGACGCCGACAAGGAGGGCTTTCTCCGCAGCACCTCGTCGCTCATCCAAACCTCCGGCCGCGCCGCCCGCCACTTGAACGGCGAGGTCATCCTTTACGCCGACGACATGACCAAGAGCATCCGGGAATTCCTGGCCGTCTCCCGGCACCGCCGCGACCGCCAGCTAAAACACAATGCGGAACACAACATCACTCCACGCGGCGTCAACCGCGCCGTGGAAGACAGCTTGGCCAATCGCCAGGAAGCCACTGATAAGGCCGTGATGCTCCTGCGCGAAGGCACCGAGGACCTCGACATCACCGAGACGATCCACGACCTCGAGAAAGAAATGATCACCGCCGCCGAGAACCTCGAGTTCGAGAAAGCCGCCCACATACGCGACCAAATCAACCAGCTAAAAAGAGGCCTAGGCGAAGACACCATCGGCCCCCGCCGCAAGACAACCTACCGGCAGGGAAAGCGGCGGCGAGTGGTGAAGTAGCGCAGGTTTCCTAACCTGGTGTATCGCAGGCTTCCCAGCCTGCGTGGCGGCCGATTTGCAGGATTGGAATCCTGCGATACAGCAGACTGGGAAGTCTGCGCTACCTAGTTCCACGACAGGTCGTCGGGGGCGTCGGCCATCAGGCGGTGGATGCCGCCTTTCTCCAGCATGATTTGGCGCCAGAGATTTTCGGCGTCGTTTTGAAAGACGTGGTTCAGGCTCGCGGGGTGCGTCAGCCAGGAGTTGCGTTTCATCTCGTCATCAAGCTGGCCGGGGCCCCAGCCGGAGTAGCCGGCGAAGATGCGCAGCTTTTGTGTCGTGGAAAATGAATCGCCCAAGTCCGCCAAGTCCTCGATCGAGTGGCTGAGCGACAGGTTGGGCATCACGTTGGCGTCGGGCAGGAAGTCGTCGCTGTGCAGGTAGCTCAGCGCGCCGGCCTGCACGGGGCCGCCGATGTACAGCTTCTGCTCGGTCAACTGCTCCGGCAAATCCTCGAGGATTGTCTCGCCGATGGTGTTGTCGCTGCGTTTGTTCAACACCAGCCCGAACGCGCCCTCCTCGGTGTGTTCGCAGACGAGCACGACGGTGCGCATGAAAAACGAGCCGGCCAAGTTGCCGCTGTCCATCAGCAGCTGGCCCTTTAACGATTGGAATTCCTCATCCATGCGCCACGGCAATTTGCTACAGGCTTGCGCTTCTGGCAATCCCGTTTAGAATTTTTCGCATGTCCAGAATGCTTCTCATCCTGCTGGCCGCCGGTCTGCTCATTGCCGCCGGTTGCCAGGGGCCCAGCGGCAGCAACCGCGAGTTCCGCCCGGGCGTGGGCTGGATTCCCACCAACTAGCCCAGCAGCTCCCGCGCAGCCACCAGCACGCCCTCGACGCTGAGGCCGTTCTTCTCGTACAGGTGATCCGCCTTGTAGGCCGACTGTCCGAACTCGCCGTCGATGCCCAGCGTCTTGGCCGTGTGCGCGATGCCCGTGCGGGAAAGGGCGTGCGACAATTGCGCGCCCATGCCGCCGATGGACTGGTGGTCCTCGATGGTCACCAGCCGGCCGCCCGCCACTTGCACGGCCGCGCCGATAGTGTCCACGTCCACGCGGTTGACGAAGGGGTTGTTGATGACCGTCGCGTTGACGCCGTCGGCGGCCAGTTGTTTGCCGGCCTCGATGGCGCGGTTTAAAAGCACGCCGCTGCCCACCAGCACCACGTCGCCGCCCTCGCGCAACACCTGCGCCTTGCCCCAGTCGTAAGCGGGATTCTCCACCCAACTGAGCGGGTAGTTCTCGCGGCCGACAAAGAATATGTAGCTCTCGCCATCGCGGCCCGCCGCGCGGTCGTCGGCAAAGCGCCGGATGGCCTGGTACATGAACGCCTCCGCCTCATCCGGGCAAGACGGCACGATGACCACCGTGTGTGGGATGGAACTGACCGCGGCGAGATAAGTGGTGGCCTGATGGCTCGCGCCGTCGGCGGCGTCCTGGAAGCCCACGTGGCTGAACATCGCGATGACCGGCCCCTGGCTCAGCGCGCCCATCGTCAACGGCAGGTTGCCCTTGGTGACGCCGAACTGACCGAAGGTGTCCACGATCGGCACCAGCCCCACCTTGCTCAAGCCCACGCCGGTGCTGACCATGTTCGCCTCGGCGATGCCCACCTCGATGAACCGGTCCGGGCAGGCCTTCTGGAACGCGCTGATGCCGGTTGAGCCCTGCACGTCCGACGACACGGAGTAAACGGGAATCCCCTCCTCCGCTGCCTGGATCGCCGCCTTCGCAAGGCCGGCCTGCACCTTGCTCTTTTTAACAACAGGCGCGTCGCTCGGCGCCGCGTCTGCCTTCGCCGCCTCCTTTGCGGCCCAGGCGTCATGCAGCTCCTTTGCCCAGTTGGCAAACTCCGCGGGAGCATCGCCGCCGTAAATCTCCGTCATCCACTCGCAAATCTTCTCCGCATTGCCCAGCGGGAAGCCGTGGCCGCCGGCCGCGTTCTCCTCGGTGGCGGCGATGCCCTTGCCCTTGATCGTCTTCACCCACAGGCAAACCGGCTGGGACGCATCCGCGCGCGCGCCAGCGATGGCCTGCTCCAGCGCGAGGTACACCGCCTGCAAATCATGGCCGTCCTCCACGCGCACCACCTTCCAGCCGAGGTCGTCCAGCGCTTCAAAACTCGGCTGCATGGAGAAACTGTCGGCGGTGATGCGGCCGGAGAGCTTCGTGTCATTGTCCGAAAGCACGAGCACGAAGGGGTTCACGCGCCCCTTCGCCGCCAGCCCGGGGATGGCCGCCAGCGATTCCTTGGCCTCGCCCTCCATCATGCCGCCGTCAGAAATAGTGCAGAGCGTCACGCGGTCGTTGCCCGCCACGCGGTCGCCGATGGCCAGCCCCTGCGCCTGCGGCAGGCCCGAGCCCAGCGGCCCGTTGCTGATGAGGATGCCCTCCGGGTTCAGGTGGCTCTCGCCGTGCCCCGTCAGCTTGCTCTTGATGCCGCGGAAACCCCGCAGCGCCTCGTACGTCATCCCGTCAAATCCATAATTGGCCCGGAGCGCATAAACGCCGTTCTCCGTGTGGCCCGCGTCGTTCACAAAATTAAACGCCTCGTGCCAATGCCGACCCTCGGTGGCGAACATCAGCGCGTGCGCAGCCGCCATGATCTCCGCGAACGCCGCCGGCCCGCCCCAGTGGCACGCCGCGCCGCCGGTGACCGCGTGGATGTTCATCAACGCCACCGCCGCCCGCGTCGCGTTGGGGTCGGCCACTGCCACCTCGGCGCCCGCGGCATCCTTGACCGTGACGGCATATTTTGGCGGCCCCGCCGGCGTGTCGGCCAGCCGCGCGGGGATGGCCAGTGGTTTCAACGGCGGCGCATCAACCGCCTGCACTCCCGAGGATGTGTCTGCTCCCATGATTAAAACTGCTGCGTTTGGTTCCTTGACAGATTGGCCGCGCACTCTAGTCGGCGGCGGGAAAAAGAAAAGCCAAAAGCTGGTACGCGCGGCGGGGGTCGAACCCACAACCTCTGGCTCCGGAGGCCAGCGCTCTATCCAATTGAGCTACGCGCGCGGTTGCCGAGGGATAATCCAAAATGACCCGATTCGCAACTGCAATCAGTCGCGGTCCCATTGCCCTGGCTTGACAGAGGATGGAGCAATTCGCGGTCCATTGGGGTCATTCGGATTCTCATGGCCCACATTGCGAGCCTTACGAAGCGCCTTGGCAAAAACAGGCAACATCATGCTCATCAAGATGCCGATGATGGCCACGACGAGCATCAACTCGAGAATGGTGACGCCACGGCGGTGTTTACTGCGCGTCTTCATTTTGGCAAATCAGCCAACACGGTACAGCCGGGCAGCGCCTTGCGAAGTGCTTCCACACCATCAGCCGTCACTTCCGTGCGCACAAGACCAATCCAGCGCAGCTTAGCCAACCCATGAAGCTGGGCTAAGGCCTCGTCGGAAACCTTGGTGTCATCGAGATTGAGGCCGACAACATCGCCACCCTCCAACACGACCCGGACCTCAGCGGAGACTATAGACTTCAGTGCAACAACCATGTCGCCGTTGTTCTCGGAGAGTGCTTCGATCAATGCATCCGCCATTTCCCAAGACGTTAGAAAGGCGGCTGTGAAAAGTCAAAGCGAATGGAAATGATTGACGGCGAGAAGGATTTGCCCGATGAAGCGTCCGGAGGCATGAGCAGCGAATCCACCAGTGACACCCCACGGGATTTTATCCGCGACCTTGTGACGGCAGACTTGGCAAGCGGGAAATATGGCCAAGTGATCACGCGTTTTCCGCCGGAGCCAAATGGCTACCTGCATATTGGACACGCAAAATCAATCTGCCTGAATTTTGGTATCGCCCTCGAGAACAATGGCGTGTGCAACCTTCGATTTGACGACACCAACCCGGTCAAGGAAGACACCGAATATGTCGAGTCAATTCAGGAAGACGTTCGTTGGTTGATTGATGGTTGGGCCAATCAAGTCCTTGCGCCCAAGGTCTATTTTGCCTCGGATTATTTCGAGCAGCTTCATGGTTACGCTGTTCAGCTGATTCAGGATGGCAAGGCCTACGTATGCGACTTGAAGGCGGAAGATTGGGAGGCCTACCGCGGCGTGCCCGAGAAGCCCGGTCGGGAAAGTCCCGGCCGGAACCGAAGCGTGGAGGAAAACCTAGAGTTATTCGAACGCATGCGGGTGGGTGAGTTTGTCGACGGGGAAAAGACGCTGCGCGCGAAGATCGACATGGCCTCGCCCAACCTGCATCTGCGCGACCCCGTGCTCTACCGCATCCGTCATGAGGAGCATCATCATGCCGGCGACAAATGGTGCATCTACCCGATGTACGACTTCACCCATTGCCTTTCCGACAGCATCGAAGGCATTTCACACTCGATTTGCACGCTGGAATTCGAGGTACACCGGCCGCTTTACGACTGGGCATTGGAGTCATTGCCTGTGCCACGGCCACGGCCGCACCAGCATGAGTTTGCCCGCCTCAACCTGACTTACACAGTGATGAGCAAACGCAAACTCATCCAACTGGTGCAGGAAGGCCATGTTGCCGGATGGGATGACCCGCGCATGTGGACAATCGCGGGGCTCCGCCGGCGGGGATATACCCCCGCATCCATTCGCAATTTTTGCCGGAATTTGGGCGTGACCAAATATAATTCACTCACGGATATCACGCTGTTGGAGAACAGCATTCGCGAGGAATTAAACCAAACCGCAGAGCGCCGCTGCGCCGTACTCGACCCCATTGAGGTAATTATTGAAAATTTTCCAGAGGATACGGTTGAGGAATTGGATGCTGTCAATAACCCTGAGAACGAAAAGGCCGGAATCCGAAAAGTGCCTTTTTCCCGGCGACTATATATTGAACGGACAGATTTCATGGAGGATCCGCCCAAAAAGTTTTTCCGCCTTGGCCCCGGCCGGGAAGTGCGGCTGCGATACGCCTACTTCATTACCTGCACGGACTTTGAGAAAGATGCGGAGGGAAACATCACCCGATTGCGCTGCACTTATGATCCTCAAACGAGGGGCGGCCATTCACCCGATGGGCGAAAGGTCAAAGGCACCATCCATTGGGTTAACGCCGAGCAGGCTGTTGCTGCCGAGGTGCGCTTATATGACCGACTTTTCACACAAGCCGAGCCGGATGCGGAGGGAAATTTTCTCGAACACATTAACCCCGATTCGCTGAAGACCATCACCGCCCAAGTCGAGCCAGCCTTGGCTGAAGCCCAAGCTGGCGAACGGTTTCAATTCGAACGCAACGGGTATTTTTTCGTGGACCCAACGGACAGCGCAGCAGGCCAACCCATCTTCAACCGCATTGTTCCCTTGCGCGACACATGGGCCAAGATCGCGAAAAAAGCGTAGCCACTAGACCAGCCGCTGAACCTTTTTTCGCAGCAGACCATTGCTGGCTATCAGTTCGTATGTGTACCGCCCGTTTAGCGGTTTCCTCCAAAACTCTCCGCCCGCGCATTCGAGAATCAATCCCCCTGCGGCGATGTCCCAAAGATGGATACCGTTCTCTCGGTAAATATCTAGGCGTCCCGCGGCTGTCCAAGTGAGCGCCAAAGCCGCGCTGCCCAGCAGCCTGACTTTGAGCACTCTTTGATAAAGCCGCATGAATACTGGCATGTTACGACGAAGTGTTGACCGGCTTTTGGCGAAGCCGATTGAAACAATGGATTTCTCCAGTTGACTCGTGTCGCTGACACAAATTACCCGCCCATTAAGGCGGGCTCTTTGCCCCAACCGAGCCACCCACATTTCATCGAGAAACGGGTCATACACCACGCCAAGAATCGTGTTGTATTCATCCCAATGTCCACTGGCGTCAGTCCTGCGTCGCTGCAAGGCAATGGAAATGCAAGCATGCGGCAGCCCTCGACTGAAGTTGACTGTACCATCAATCGGATCCACGACCCAACGCCAGTCCGCCGAGGGGTCTCCAACGACTCCCTCCTCACCCAAAATTGATATTTCTGGAAAAACCCTGCGCAAAGCACGCTCAATCTTGCGCTGACTGCGCTCGTCAAGCTCCAGCTTGATGTCATATGCCGACTGGTGATTGATATCCTTGCGGACATGAAGCTGCCTTTTCAGAAATGCCCCGACATTGCGCGCGGTCTCCTGCGCCACCTGGTGCGCACGATATAAATCCCTTTGCTTCATGACGTCCCGGGCTTTATCCACCCGCGAGAACGGTAGTACAACCAGCCGAATTGTTCGTGCAAATACATGCGAAACTGCTCAAGCCGCCCTCCTACTGGAACTGGCAAAAACCGCTTGTAAAATGGTGTTTGGCTTCCGGGTTGTTTGCCCGAAAAATCACAGCCGACAGGGATCACCTCGACTCCCGTAGTCCCAAACACAGCCTCTGCGCGGCGCATGTGCCATGCCGATGTAACAAGTATTACTCTCTTCCAAGCATGTTCTTCCTTCAAATTCAACACCCGCCTTGCCTCTTCACGCGTGTTGGCACAAATACCAAGATCAAATATTTTCACATGCAATTGCTGGCGTTTCAACCATGGCCCGAGCAACTCAGCCTCTGGATCCATGCGCACCCCATTTTTGACACTCCCGCCTCCCAAAACCAAATTCGGAGCTTTGCCCAAATGCACAAGTTCAACTCCTGCAAGAAACCGGTCAAAATAAGGCCCTGCATTGAACCCAGCCGGCTCGCTCATTTTCCCCTCTCTCAGCCCCCCTCCCAGCACCACGATGGCATCTGCCGCCGGCAAACCTTTCCAACCCTCACGAATATATGGATGTTCCAACTTCCCCAGCAACCACGAGGAAAATGGTGATGCTCCCAGAATATAGAGAACAACAACCATCCCTCCACTGCCAATGGCCAATTTCGTTCTTCTCCTGTAAATGCACCAACCGCAAAACCCGACCAACACCAACCAGACCACCGCAACCGGGTTCAGCAGAAGTTTGAACAAGTAGGCCATGCCCTTGGAATAACTCAGGCTCCGGCGAGATAATCCAACGCCTGCTGCAATTGCCCCCGTTTTTCACGGCAATCCGCCAGACGTGTTTTCGCATCCTCAAGAACATGTGGAGGAACTTTCTCGACGTAGTCCTTGTTTTTAAGTTTGCCCTCATACTTGGCAATCTCTTTCTCAATCTTGTCCAACTGTTTCCCAATCCGCCCCTTTTCCGCTTCCACGTCAACCAATCCATCCAGCGGAAGATATAATTCGCCAAATGCAGAACGAGCAGTCGGTGTGCCTTTGCGTGGGGCATAACTGGCGTCTGCGGTCAATGACTCGGCGTTGAGCAGGCTTTGGGTGACTTCGATTTCGTATGGGTCCAGTTGGCCGGCGGGTTTGATGATGTAATCGATCTTTTTGGCAAACGGAATATTGCCGATTGCCCGGAGGTTGCGGCCGGCGGTGACCAGTTCGTGCTTGGCGGCAACGAGATCGTCGATGGTGTCATCCAGCGCGTAGTGTTCGTTGAAATCTTCCTCGAACGCTCTCGGCCAGTGGGCGGTCATGATGGTTTCGCCGCCTTGATCGGCGGGCATGTCCTGCGAGTAGCCCAGACCATGCCAAAGTTCCTCGGTGATGAACGGCAGGAAGGGATGGAACAGGCGCAGCGTGTGGCCCATGACGAAGTCAAACACGGCCAGCACATTGGCTTTGCGGGCGGGGTCGTCGCCAAAGAAAGTCGCCTTGCAGCTTTCCACATACCAATCGCAAAACTCGCTCCAGAAAAACCGGTACAACGCGCCGGTGGCATCGGTGAATCGGTACGCCTCAAAGGCGGCGGTCACCTCGCGGATGGCTTGATCGAGTCGGCGCAAAATCCATTTGTCATCGCTGGTGAGCAGCGCGGGATCAATCTCGCCCTCAGTCTCGCCACCCTGCATTTGGCGGAAGCGGCATGCGTTCCAGAGCTTGTTGCAAAAGTTGCGGCCGAGTTCCACGTCCTTTTCGTCGAAGAGCACGTCGAGTCCCTGCGGGGCACTGCGCATCGTGCCAAAGCGCAAGGCGTCGGCGCCGTATTGGCCGATTAGCTCCAGCGGATCGGGCGAATTGCCGAGGCTCTTGGACATCTTGCGGCCTTTCTTATCGCGGATGATGCCGGTGAAATAAACGTTTCGGAATGGCAGATCGCCGCGCCATTCGTAGCCGGCCATGATCATCCGGGCGACC
>CEVA01241974.1_pt1 | contig 48740 bp, 38 predicted proteins | sample 361521 | NCBI WGS metagenome assembly CEVA01 (sample SAMEA2622823, study PRJEB7988) | marine metagenome | isolation source: saline water (ENVO:00002010), including | reverse complement strand
GGATTTAGTCAAGTTAACCTCCTAACAGTAAAAAACGGGAGTAAAAATGACCGATTTACTACCCGTTTGCAGCGCTTGGTTATACGCATTATGAAATTTTGGCAAATTGACGATATTCTACACGAGAGTCGGAGAAAGATCTAATTAAAAGTTTGTAAATATAAAAAACAGCACCTATTCAATGAAAAGCTCACGAAACTCGTAAAAACACCCTTAAAGTTCTATAGTTCGAGCACATCTTGCATAGTATAAAAGCCAGGTTGCTTATTTTGCACCCACTTCGCAGCCCTCACTGCTCCTTGTGCGAACGTCATTCTTGAGCTTGCTTTGTGTGTTAATTCAAGCCTTTCACCCATTAATGCAAAGTAAGCCGTATGTTCACCAACTATATCGCCACCTCGTAGCACCGAATAGCCAATTTCCTTTTGAGATTTGGCCTGCTCACTTTCTGAGCGGCCATACACAGCGACGTCATCATGTTGCCATTGTTTGGCTTCGGCAATGGCTTCACCAAGAGCTAATGCAGTCCCTGATGGTGCATCAACCTTATGGCGGTGGTGAGCTTCGAAAACCTCTATGTCGGCGTCATCACCTATTTTCTGCGCTGCCGTTTGCACCAAATTAAGTAATAAATTAATACCGACGCTAAAGTTACGGGCAAAAACAATGGGGATATGCTCGCTGGCATCATACAGACGCTGCATTTGTTGCTCATCAAGCCCAGTGGTACCAATCACCATCGGCGTGCCTTTAGCAACGGCGATATCAAGGTGGGCCAGCATGCCAGCAGGAAGGGTGAAATCAATCAGCACGTCACACTGACTTTGCTCATCGAAGGCGCTAAAAGCTAAGCCCTCAGCGTGTTCGTTTAGGTCTTTAACTACATTGTTGACGTTGACACCGAGCAGTTGCGAGTGCGCGCGTACATAAGCGCCTGCGAGCTGCGTGTCACCATCATTATTGGTTGCAGCTAATAACACTTGCCCCATTCGGCCATTGGCACCGAGTACCCCTACACGAGCAGACATATATTTTCCTTCAATCAATGAAATACTGATAGCCTCTATGCTAACGCAGATGCACAGGGTGCGCGAGTGAGAAAGATTCAAAACAATGCCCTGCAGTCATGTCGTGTGCGATTGCAATTTAGGCCCAAGGTAAGCCCGCTAATTATGGCTAAGCGCTCGATAATGTTAATTTTTTGTGTTACTACTGAGTAAAATAACAACAACCACAATGAACGCCGTAGACTTTAGCCGTCCATACGTATAAACTGCCCAAAATTACGCGCCGATTTGGTCTTTGGCTTGCGGGCGCACGCAGGGTTTGATGGACAAATCATGCGAAAGAAATACAGCTAAAAGAAGAACTTTTGGCTGTTGGCGATCATTTTTTGAGGTATTCATGCAGCCTACTTACAACGCAACAACGGCAAAACTGTCGTTGCTTCCACTGCTTATTTTTGTCGCGCTATTTTTGGGCACTGGATTGTATTTGCAATCGCAAGGTGTCGATTATGCGTTTTACCAACTCCCTGCCCCAGTCGCGATTCTACCAGCCATCGTTATCGCCTTTTTGATAACAAAACAAAGCATTAATGCCTCGGTGGAAACCTTTATTCGTGGTGCCGGGCATAGCAACATCATCACCATGTGTTTGATTTATCTATTGGCTGGCGCATTTTCCGCTGTTGCTGGAGCCACCGGCGGCGTTGATGCTGTGGTCAATGCCGGCCTGTCTTTTATTCCTGCAAGTATGCTATTACCTGGGCTGTTCCTAATAGCCGCGATAGTATCGACGGCCATGGGCACGTCTATGGGCACCATTGGCGCCATCGGCCCAATCGCTCTTGCCGTTTCGGCGAAAACAGGCATCGACCCTGCACTTATGGCGGGCACCATCGTCTCCGGCGCCATGTTTGGTGATAACTTATCGATCATATCTGATACCACCATTGCGGCTACACGCACCCAAGGCTGTGAGATGAAAGACAAGTTCCGTGAGAATTTAAAAATCGCCCTGCCTGCCGCCATTTTAACTATTACATTATTAGTTATGCTCACACCGCCGCCACAACAGGTAGAAGTCGCGGAGTTTGACTGGCTCTTAGTGTTGCCGTATTTCTTTATTCTAGTGCTTGCGGTGATGGGACTGAATGTCTTTGTAGTGCTCTTTAGCGGCATAATCTTCGCAGCAATAATGGGCTTTACAGGCGACTACCAAGGCGGAGCCTTTGTAAAAGATGTTTATCAGGGTTTCAGTGACATGCAAGAGATCTTCTTGTTATCCATGTTCATCGGTGGCCTGTCGGAGTTTATTCGCCGAGGTGGGGGGCTCGATTACCTTGCCAATAAAATTCAAGCGTTGACCAAAATCATTGCCCGTTTCAATCGCAAGGTGGCTGACCAAATTGGTATTGCGCTGCTGGTGATGACATCGAATTTGTGTATTGCCAATAACACGGTCTCCATTATTGTCGCAGGCCCGGTGGCTAAGAAGCTCGCAGACGATGGCGACATTGCAGCAAAGCGCTCGGCCAGCTTACTGGATATTTTCGCCTGTGTACTACAAGGCTCATTGCCTTACGGCGCCCAAGCTCTGCTACTAGGGGCAACGTTTAGCATTAGTCCATGGAAGGTATCAACCTCGGCTTATTACTGCTTCATCTTGGCTGTTACGGCAATTATTACCATCATACTGCGGCGCCATCGCGGTTAAATCAACGCCATGCAGATGGTGGTTGTTCGCCATCATCTGCTATAATTGCGTTGACTTTCCTTTTAGAAACATCTTGTTATGAAAATCAATACACGTAACCTTATCGCCTGTGCATTGACAGGCTGTAGCTTGGCGACCATGCCAGCGGTCGCGGCCAATTGGAGTCAGACTCAACTGCACGTGAATTATGGCGACTTTAAGAATCCTTTCTCGGGCCAAAAAGCAGATACCAGCGTCGTGTCTTTGCAACACGCGTCGGCTTACGATTACGGCGATAACTTCTTTTTTATCGATGTTATTCATGATGACCTTGATGATGGCTACCAAGACAGTGATTTCTACGGTGAGTGGTACTCCAATTTCAGCTTATCAAAAATCTCTGGCGAAAATATCAGTGCCGGCCCTCTCAAGGATGTCGGTTTTGTAATGGGCTTTAATGCTGCAGGCGATGCCAAAGTATTGAAGTACCTACCCGGGGTGAAACTCGACTGGCAGGTGGATGGCTTTGACTTTTTCTCTACTTTAGTCACAGCTTATATTGATGATAGCGATGGCGTTAGTGCCGGTGGCGCGCCAACCGAAAGCGACAGTTGGATGCTGGATATTGCCTGGGGCGCACCTTTTAGCCTCGGTGAGCAAAAGTTCTACTTTACCGGCCACGTTGAGTACATCGATGGACGTACTAACGAGTTTGGCGAAAAAGTACAAAACTGGGTACTAGCACAACCGATCCTACAGTGGGATTTGGGCCACGCGCTTAACGCCAAAGAGCGCACCTTGATGCTGGGTATCGAGTGGCAATATTGGCACAATAAACTGGGCACCAATACCTCTGAGTCGGTTCCGCAAATTCACTTGGCTTGGACCTTTTGATCAGGTAACTTACAGCTCTTAGATAATCGAGGAATAATAATAATGCCCAAGGCAAGTGAGATAAAAAAACACGCGGCGATTGAGTATCAAGGTCGGGTGATGATTGTACGCGACATTGAGCGCTCTGTGCCTCAAGGCCGCGCCGGTGGAAGCCTTTACCGTATGCGTATGTATGACGTGGTTGATGGCACCAAGGTGGATGAAACGTTCAAAGCCGAAGACATGCTTAATTTTGCCGATTTACAGCGTCGTGCTGCGATGTTTTCGTATGTTGACGGTGATGAGCATGTGTTTATGGATGAAGAGGACTACACCCCCTATCATCTCAACAAAGACAGCATTGCTGAACAGCTACTGTTTATTGACGAGTCGATTAAAGGCTTACAGGTAGTATTAGTTGAAGGACGCCCTGTGTCTATCGACCTACCAACTAGCGTCGAATTAGTGATTGAAGACACCTCACCATCAATTAAAGGGGCATCGGCCAGTGCACGCACAAAACCGGCAACCTTGAGTACAGGGCTGGTAGTACAAGTGCCTGAACACATTTCCAGCGGCGATAAGATTAAAATTAACACCGCTGAGAGCAAGTTTATCAGCCGCGCTTAGCGCTGATTTATTGTAGAGGTGAGCGCTCGCTTACCTCTTTGTTCCAGAGTCCCCTGCCCCATTGGCTATTCATTACGTGTGTACACCTGAAGCAGCGGGTGGTCATACTGCGCAAAATCAACGGTAATAGACAAACGTTGTCGTCCCGTAAATAGTTGCTTAAAAGCCTCTGGTGAGCGCCGCATACCATCTGCAAAAAGCCCCATGACCTGCTGATGATTCAAACTGCGTTGGCCGCTTTCAGTGTTTTCAATGGTCAGCATCGCCACACGACGCCCGGAGCGACTGCTCATAGGCACCACATTTAACACTTTGAAAGCACTGATATCCGGCTCAATATTATTATCATTAGCAAAGGCCAGCGCTAAGCTTGTTGGCAAACTAGGGTCTAGATGTAAAGCGCTATCACTGTCCTTGGCATCGCTAAAGCCGCTATAACTCGCCACGGCTATCAATAGTGTCACTAAGTAATTATTGGCCACAGATTTCTCCTGGTGATGGCAATGCATGGTCAGTGCCTTGCACAAACCATTGTTTATCTCGCTGGACTAACAGCATCGCAGGAGGCCCAGGCTGGCGCTGAACCTCTGTTAAGCGGTAAAAACCCAGTGCTTTAGGGCAATATACATAGAGCGCCTGCATGTAGCCGGGCTCGTTATCATTGTGCTGTTGCGCCAAGATATAAGGGCCAATTTGCTCATAGTGCTTTGATTTATCGATCACACTCTGCATACCCACAAGCAGTAAAATGCCATGTAAGGCACTCATTAGCATGACTGCTTGCGCGGCGATAGTAGCCAAAGGCCTGTAGCTGCGCTTTTCTATCGCCCACCACAAATAGGCGCTCAAACCACCAGCCAGTACTAACTTAACCGAGCTAAACACCACACCGATACGATACATCAGTATGGGGCTGTGCCACTGTATGGCAAATACCGGCGCGCTAATCAAACTATCAATGATAAGCACAAGCGCCAGTAACAGTGGGATAAATACTGGCGGCCTTTGCTTAAGTTTTTTATAGGCGCTGAGCATTTAAGCGACTAACGGCATTGCGGGCGCTTGCCTTGTTTTTGAGCACTGCTATACAAGCTTTGTGCATTGGTCATTTGCTTTTGCAACTGCGTAATGCGACTTGATGGCGCCGGGTGGGTTGATAAAAACTCTGGCTGACGAGCCCCCCCTTGCTTGGCCATATTCTGCCACAATGCCACTGACTGTTGGGGCTCAAAGCCCGCTTTAGCCATCAACTCAAGACCGATTTCATCGGCTTCGCTTTCATGAGTACGACTAAAAGGCAACACCACACCAAACTGGGCTCCTAGACCCAAGGCCTGCATAATCTCATTGCGATAGCTCACCTCGCTCATATCCAGTGCCACGGCGCCTAACTGCATACCCGTTTGCAGTAGTTGACTTTGCGAAACGCGTTCGTTTGAGTGCTCAGCAATCACGTGCCCCACCTCATGACCCAACACCGTCGCGAGTTGATCTTGATTTTGCGCGACATCCAATAGCCCGGTGTGCACACCAATGTAGCCACCTGGTAATGCGAAGGCATTAGCCGAGGGCTCATCAAACACCACTACTTCCCACTCTTGTTGCGCGTATCGCTGCGGTAGAACGGTGATCACCGCATCAGCCACACACTGCACATAGGCATTGGTGGCCGGATCTTTGTTGATCTTCTGTTCTTTTTTCATTTGTTCAAAGCTAGCACCGCCGAGTTGGCTCATCTCACTGTCTGAATATAAAGCCACTTGGGTGCGCCCTGTGGGCGATGTTTTGCATCCACCAAGCGCGGCGACAAGCGCCAGCGCGATTAAAGCATGTTTCATGATTTGTTCCCTATTTACCGAATGAGGTTAGCATAGCAAAGTGTGATGGGGCTCGCCTAGCTCTACGCAAAAGTATAAAACTGTATAATTAACATTATCTTAATAACATTTGGCTGTTACCTACTGGCAGCGGGTGATATAGTGAACAAACCAAGGTGTTTTATCCGTCTGCGCTGAACCCCAATACGTTAAAAGTATCAAGCCAGCCTTGGTTTCTCCACACTATCAAATTGAAGACTGAATTCTATGTCCACAGACGATATAAGAACGCCTAGTCGGCGTTTATTACTGCCGCTGTTAGCCAGTATTGTTGCTATTACCCCGCTTGCGGTGGATATGTATCTGCCGGCGATGGTGCAAATTGCCGCTGATTTAGGCGCGACCATGCCACAAGTACAAATTTCACTGAGTGTGTACTTAGGTGGTTATGCGTTAGGTATGCTGTTTTTTGGCCCCATAGCCGATCAAATGGGCCGTCGTCGCCTTGCCCGCATTGGCCTCGGGCTATTTGCGCTGTGTTCACTGGCGTTGGCGTTTTGCCAAGACATCCATCTTTTTTGGACATTACGGGCTGCACAAGCCTTTACCGGCGCCGCTGCTACCGTTGTGGTGCCTGGCATTATTCGTCATATATATCAGCAAAATACCGCTAAAGGCATGAGCTATGTGTCGATGATTATGATGATTGCACCGCTCATTGCCCCGAGTATTGGCTCGCTGATCCTCGGCCTTGCGCAGTGGCAAGTGATTTTCTTAACGTTAGCGGGCTATGCCGTATTCATTCTCGTATGGGTGCAAATGCACCTGATCGACATTCCCATTTATCGCAGCGAAAAGCGTGGCTTGAGGCTGTTTTTTGAAAGCTACTCGGTAGTACTAAGCGAACCTAAAGCCCGGGCAGATATACTTTCCTCAATGTTGGCGTCATTCGCTTTCTTTTGCTTTTTGACCTCAGTGCCGTTTATCTATTTAGATTACTTTGAAGTGTCAGAGCAATTATTTGGGGTGTTATTTGCCTTTAACGTAATAGCGCTGATGATAGGCAACTTCGTCAATACCCGTGTGGTGCCAAAAGTGGGTTCTCGGCGCATGTTGTTTATCGGCTTAGCTCTGGCTTTTATGGCCGGTGGCACCTTACTCACAGTGAGCCTAATGCAGCAGTCACTGTACTTTATCGTCTTTAGTATTGCGCCATTAATGATGAGCTTGGGTATCATTGCCAGCAATGCTGATGCCCTTATTTTAATGGAATTTGAACGCAACTCCGGCACGGCAACCGCCGTGATTGGTACCTTGCGTTTTGGTAGCGGCGCGCTGGTAGGGCCTATTCTCGCCCTGATCCACCCTGAAAATGCGGTGCCATTTTCAAGTATGATGTTCAGTGCCCTAGTACTGATTCTGCTTACCCAGTTTTGGCATCACAAAAAAAATGCCCGCTAAGCGGGCATTTAAAGCATTATCTAAAGGCTATTACGGTGCCTTTGACACCATCACCATAGCCGGGCGCAATAGACGACCGTTGAGTGTGTAGCCCTTTTGCATCACTGCAAGCACAGTATTAGGTGCTACGTCTTCACTGGGTTGCATACTCATTGCCTGATGTAAATCAGGGTTGAATGTTTCGCCTTGTGGCTCAACCACTTCAACGTTAAATTTGCCAAGCGCTTCAACAAAGCTTTTCGCTGTCATTTCAACGCCTTCGAGCATAGGCTTAATAGCCTCGTTGTCTTTATCAGCGAACTCAATGGCACGTTCAAGGTTATCGAGCACAGGAAGCAGATCACCGGCAAACTTTTCCAGTGCAAACTTGTGCGCCTTGTCGACATCTTGAGCCGCACGACGACGAATGTTTTCCACTTCGGCAGCAGCGCGAACAACGCTATCTTTTTGATCTTCTATCGTTTGCTTCGCCGCTTCTAATTCTGCGTGAAGCGCAGCGATTTCAGCTTCTGCGCTGTTATCATCGCCTTGAGCTTGTTGCTCACTCGCCTGCTCTTGTTCCACCGCTTCTTGCGGGTTGTCCTGTTCGTTCTCTTTCGCCTGTGTTTGCTCGGACATTTATCTGTTCTCCAAAAACTGCTTAACTGCGTTTCATTATGGGGATGGTTTAAGTGGTTTCAAGGTCCACTTCTTCGATTTGCGCAAATTCTTGAATAATTGCTTCGATCTCTGCTGATTTCGGGGCAATCACACAAAACCGACTTTGGTATTCGTGATTCGCAAAGTAAGCCAAACTCAATATTAAGAAGTCATCGAATCCCGGCATCGGCACACTGTTACCTAGTAGCACCGACACGCCATTGCGAAAGGCCAGCTTGTCTTCAACCGCATGTAAAAAGCGCACTCCAATAGCATATTCTTGGTCGTGCTGGCTGTGAGCGTAGAGGTTATTCTCGCCCACCACGATGCTGTTATCAGTGCCCAATTTATTACCCAGCTCTCGCGTCCACTGTGCCAGCGAACCATGACAATAATGCGGTGCAGTACGACTCATTGCTTTCATGCGGTGGATCCCCTCGAGCAGATTTTGCTGGGCAAACACCGAATTCAGCCAAGTTGCAAACTGATAGCGAATGTCGTCATTGGCTTCGACGGGCTTAGTAATAAGAATGTTATGGCTTTGCCCGTGTCGGTCAAGCAGCAGCACCAGCCAATGTTTGCGGTCAAAATCAAGTACTTCAACTCGAAATACAACTTGCGTCGTTACCTGTGGTAGGCCGACACAGACGCACACTTTAAAGCGTCGCGCGAGGTGATGCGCAAACTCAATCAGTTTGTCCTGCGGGGGCTGCCAATACAAGCCGAGTTGGTCGAGGTCGAAATAGCTGTCAAACCAAAACGCAAACCCCTGCTCAGTAGGAATACGCCCCGCAGAGGTATGAGGTGAGTACAGTAAACCGAGCTTTTCAAGTCGAGACATGGCATTGCGCACGGTGGCACTGCACACTGCCATGCCTTTTTGTTTGGCAATGCGAGTCGAGGCGACAGGATTACCTTCGCCATCGCAATACAAGCTCATTACAGCAGAGAAAATCTGCTCGTCACGTGGTGATAATTTCATATAGTTATAATTTAGGCTCTTTGCCTCAGTTTCAACACCCTGACTTTTGCGTTACTCTATAAAGAGTTAGTTCGGTCTTGGCACATTTATGAGCGCATCTTTTAAAACCATAGGCTTAATTGGTAAAGCCAATCATGAAGGCGCGGCGCTGACATTACAACGCCTCTATACCTTTTTGCAAGCACTAGGCTACAAGGTTTTGGTCGAGCGCCACTATGGCGGCCAACTTGAAGAGGCGAAAGAAGCCACTTTGGTGGACTTAGTGGAGTTGGGTGAACGGGCCGATTTGGCGATTGTTGTCGGCGGTGATGGTAACATGCTCGGTGCCGCTCGGGTGCTTGCCCGTTTTGATGTTGGGGTGATCGGCGTCAACCGAGGTAACTTAGGCTTTTTAACCGATTTAAACCCCGATAGCTTTGAAGCCTCTTTAGAGCAGGTTCTCAGCGGTCAGTATATAGAAGAAAAACGCTTTTTATTGGAAGTCGAAGTGTTTCGCCATGCTGAGCTAAAAAGTGCCAACTCAGCCATGAATGAGGCCGTATTGCACGCCGATAAAGTCGCTCATATGATTGAATTTGAGTGTTTTATCAACGATGATTTTGTCTTTTCGCAAAAATCAGATGGCCTGATAGTGTCCACGCCCACGGGTTCTACCGCCTATTCACTTTCTGGTGGCGGGCCCATACTCACGCCAGGTCTAAATGCCATGTCGCTAGTACCTATGTTCCCACACACCCTCTCCAGCCGCCCGCTCGTCGTTGATGGCGACAGTGTGGTGCGTTTGCAACTCAGTCCTAGTAATACCGATAGCCTGCAAGTGAGTTGTGATAGTCACGTGGTACTGGCCCTGCTCCCTGGTGATGAGGTTGTTATTAAAAAGGCTGAAAAGCCTTTGCGGCTAGTCCATCCAACTGACTATTCGTACTATAACGTGTTGAGGCAAAAGCTAAACTGGGGTTCACGCTTGTATTAGCCAGCGTTAACTTAGCGTTCAGTTTTTATTGCAATTAGGCCCTATTTACATAAGAATAGGGCATTCGTTGTTTTCGGTTCCCACTCGTATCCTCATGGTTTTCGTCGTCATCTTGACACTTATTTTACTTATTACCTTGCTTGGTGTGTACATGGTCATTGAGCGCAACCGTGAGAAAGCGCGAGAAGCTCAACGACGTATGTTTAACGCTCGGGTCAAGCAAGTTCAACAACGCTTTCAAAGCCATCTGCATGAGTATGAAGAAGCTCGTATTCTACGTCCCAAACATGTGCCGCAACTCAATGCTATCTGCAGCAACTTCTTCGTTGTTCAAGGGCACAATGAGGATAACCTCACGTATTTAGAATACATCAGTGAACGTGTGCTGCAGACGTTGGACAGCGAGTTAGCTAAGTCTTATGTGCGTAACAACATAGATACCCTAGCAGAGCGGATTCAATACTTTATTAGTGAATTGCCCACACGCGGTATCGAGTTTAATGCTGCGTTTTACCATGACATCCTCCCTACCCTGCTGACGCGGCTTACCTCCAGCGTTCTCAGTGACCACGAGCAGCTTAAAGACGAGCCTGATGAGACTGAGGACGACGTCGATGAGCAGCAAGAGCACTCATCAGCACAGCACGAAACTGTTTAAAATTTAATTTGCAAAAACCACAAACACTGTATAGATTAACAGTTATACATAACTGGATGGATGAACAGTATGCTGTGTGGATTAAAAATTACTAATTTTGCCATTGTAAGCGAATTGGAAACCCAATGGCGCAGTGGCATGACCGCCATAACCGGTGAAACTGGGGCCGGTAAATCCATTGCTATTGATGCGCTGTCGCTGTGTTTAGGTGAACGTGCTGACGCTGGTGCAGTGCGCCCAGGGGCAAAGCAAGCCGATATTAGCGCGCGGTTTGATATTAGCCAGCTGCCTAAAGCACAACAGTATTTGCAAGAGCATATGTTAGAGGGCGATGATGACGAATGTTTGCTGCGTCGCGTGGTTGCTAAAAATGGCCGTAGTAAAAGTTACGTTAATGGCATTGCCGTCACCGCTGGACAGCTAAAGGAGTTGGGCCAATATTTACTTTCCATCCATGGCCAACATGCCCATCAACTGTTGTTAAAAAGCGACCAGCAGCTGCATTTGCTAGACGAATACGCAGGCCACGGTGCACTACTTGAACAAGTGGCCAGCGCACATCATACCTATACCAATCTCCATCGTGAACGCCAGCAGCTAGAAGCTAAGCACGCCCAACAACAAGCACAGAAGCAACTGCTTGAATATCAAGTTGCTGAGCTTGATGAGTTCGCGTTAAATGAAGGTGAATACGCTGACATTGAAGCTGAGCATCACAAACTCAGTCATTCACAGCAATTACTAGAAGGCTCACAACAACAGCTTTATGCCTTATATGAGGGCGAAGAACAAACCATTAACGGTGCATTGCAACAAAGCGCCGCTGCTATCGCCGAACTGGCCAACATTGATAACGCGCTTGAGGGCGTAGCGACTATGCTCAACGATGCGTGTGTGCAAGTGGAAGAAGCTAGCCGCGAGTTACGCGCTTATTGCGATGGCGCCGAGCTGGATCCACAGCGCTTACAGTATCTAGATGAGCGTCTTGGCACCGCAGTAACTCTGGCAAGAAAGCACATGGTTGAACCCGACGCCTTAGTAGAGCACCATCAGCATATTAAGGCTGAGTTAGAAGCTATTTGCGTTGATGACCAACGTTTAGCCCAATTAGACGAAGAAATAGCCTCGGCACTGGCTGCTTATCAGCAGCACAGCTTAGCGCTTTCAGACAGCCGCAAACACGCGGCTGAGCAACTGGGCGAGTTAATTGGCGCCAGTATGCATGAATTATCGATGGAAAATGGCCGCTTTGCTATTGAGCTTGATTACGACAGCGAACGACCCCCCAGTAAGCAAGGCCAAGACCGCATAGAGTTTATGGTCAGTACCAACCCAGGCCAGCCCTTACAGGCGCTTAGCAAAGTAGCATCTGGAGGCGAGTTATCGCGCATCAGTTTAGCGATTCAAGTAATTATCGCTCAACGGGTTACCACGCCTACTCTTATTTTTGATGAAGTGGATGTGGGTATTTCTGGCCCGACAGCCGCTGCGGTAGGTAAGTTATTACGTCGTTTGGGTGAATCAACACAAGTAATCTGTGTGACCCATTTACCGCAAGTGGCTTCCAGTGCTATGAACCAGTTCTTTGTCGCCAAAGAAGTGGCCAATGATGAGACCTATACACAGATGCAGCCGTTGAATAAGCAAGGGCGAGTCGATGAAATTGCGCGGTTATTAGCAGGGGACAACATTAGTAAAGCAACCCTGGCTAACGCCAAAGAGTTGATTGCCGCACACGGGTGAGGGATTACACTCGATTAACTCTATATGAGCGCTCAGAGCACCAACAACTCGACTTTAGCCAGTGTACGGTCTTATGGATTGAGTCTGTGCACTAAAGTGCTGTTACTATTTCCTTGAGCACAGGTATCACCGATAACACCAGTAACAATGCCATCGTCAGGTTAAACCAGCGACGTCTGTTTGCGGTGTTGAGTAGATTTTTAAGCATTGAACCGAACATTAGCCACACGCCAACGCAGGGAAATGACACCAATAAGAAAGTCAGGACGATAACAATATTGTCGCCACTAAATTCCCCTCCAACACTCGTAAAAGCAGCAATAGCGCCGCTAGCAACAACCCAAGCTTTACCATTAACCCATTGAAATAACGCACCATTGATAAATGATAAAGGTCGATGCTGCTCCTTCCCCTCAATGGCAGCGGATGAAAAAGCAATAACGAACGCAAGGTAGAGTAAGTAAAGAACACCTAAACACTTTATGACAAAGTGCAGGCTTGGGTATCTGCTAAATACATAAGAAAATCCTAGGCCGACAAGCAACAACATAACAGCAAAGCCTACGCAAATGCCTGTCAGTAGCGGCAGACTGCGCTTAACGCCAAAGTTAACGCCAGAAGTCATCACTAAAATATTGTTGGGTCCTGGGGTGATGGAAGCCGAAATGGCAAACAGAGTCACCGCTAACACATATTCCATAGCTCATTACCTACCTGTCATAATTTTCAGTTATGGATGAAAAACCGGTTGAGCGGTTTTTAGCTTATCCTTTTTCAGTCACTGTTAGCTATAAAAAAACGGGCCAACAAGGGCCCGCTTTGATTTTCCCAGAAAAGAACTTTATACCTCGAGGTAGTCCATGATGCCCTCGGCGGCGTTTCGACCTTCAAAGATCGCAGTGACGACCAGATCGGAGCCTCGTACCGCGTCACCGCCAGCGAAAATCTTTGGATTAGTCGTTTGGTGAGTATATTCGCCTTTCTCGGGCGCAGTGATCCCACCCCAGCTATTGATTTCGACACCAAACGGCGATAACCACTCCATCTTGTGGGGTTTGAAGCCAAAAGCCATGAGCACGGCGTCAGCGGCCACGACATGTTCAGAGCCCGCGACTTCTTCGGCGCGGCGCCGACCATTTTCATCCGCCTCTGCGAGTTGGGTTTTTATCATTTTCACACCGGTGACGATGCCTTGTTCATTCACCTCAATACCCTTGGGTTGCACGTTGAACATGAATTCCACACCTTCTTCTTTGGCGTTTTTCACCTCGCGCTTTGAGCCCGGCATATTTTCTTCATCGCGACGATAGGCACAGATCACATGGTTTGCCTGTTGACGCACCGAGGTACGCACACAATCCATCGCGGTGTCTCCACCACCGAGCACGACAACGCGCTTGCCTTGCATATCAACAAAAGGCGTTTGGCTTTCATCATAGCCCATCACGCGATTAGTATTACCAATTAAAAATGGTAATGCGTCATAGACGCCTTCGGCATCCTCATTGGCTAAATTGCCGCGCATGCTTTGATATGTGCCAACACCTAAAAAGACTGCATCGTATTGATCAATAATACTTTGCAATTCAATATCTTTGCCTATTTCGGTATTCAGTTGAAACTCCACTCCCATCTCGGTGAAGATTTCACGACGACGCTGCATTACTTCTTTTTCGAGCTTGAAAGAAGGAATGCCAAAGGTTAGCAACCCCCCGATTTCCGGGTGACGGTCAAATACCACCGGCTTAACGCCATTGCGTACCAACACATCAGCACACCCCAAGCCAGCGGGGCCAGCACCAATAATGGCTACTTTTTTATCGGTCCACACTACGTGCTTCATATCAGGCTTCCAGCCCATAGCAAACGCGGTATCGGTGATGTATTTCTCTATATTCCCTATAGTCACCGCGCCGAAGTCTTCATTGAGCGTACAAGCGCCTTCACAAAGGCGGTCTTGCGGGCATACCCGACCACACACCTCCGGCAGGCTATTGGTGCGGTGAGACAGCTCAGCTGCCTCGAGTATACGCCCAGTGCGGATCAGCTTTAGCCACTGCGGGATGTAATTATGGACCGGGCACTGCCACTCACAATAGGGGTTGCCGCAATCCAAGCAGCGATCGGCTTGAGAGTCGACTTGGTTTTGCGAAAATGGTTCGTAAATCTCGACAAACTGCTGCTTGCGTGTGGAGATAGGCTTTTTCCTTGGGTCCACGCGCTGCACGTCAATAAATTGATAAACATTCTGACTCATACTTCCTCCTATTGCGCCTGTACGCGCAACTCCGCGCTACTGCGGGCGCGGTGGCCCAATAAACTCTGCACATCACTGGATCTTGGTTTCACCAACTTAAACAGCGGTAGATACAGATCAAAGCTAGCAAGAATAGCCTCGGCTCGCTGCGAACCGGTGAGTTCTAAGTGTTCTGCTATCAATCCACGGAGGTGCTCATGATGTGTTACTAAGTTATCCAGTTCGACAATTTCCACCAGCTCTGGGTTGATGCGTTTATCAAAGTCTTGGGCTTCGTCGAGTACATAGGCAAAACCGCCTGTCATCCCCGCACCAAAGTTCACCCCAACCTTACCAAGCACACATACGACGCCGCCGGTCATGTATTCGCAGCCATTATCTCCTAAGCCTTCAACCACAGCGGTGACGCCGGAGTTACGCACACCAAAGCGCTCACCAGCACAACCAGCAGCATATAAATGACCCCCAGTTGCACCATATAGGCAGGTATTGCCAATAATTGCCGCTTGGTGTGATTGGAAACATGAGCCCATTGGTGGGCGAACGACTAAGCGCCCACCGGCCATGCCTTTACCAACATAATCATTGGCATCGCCAATAAGGGTCATCTCAAGACCACCGGCATTAAACACACCAAAGGATTGCCCGGCAGTGCCATGTAGCTCAAGACGAATTGGATCAGCGGCCATACCCTGGTTACCGTGCTTCGAGGCAATATAGCCGGAAAGCATGCCACCAATGGAACGATCGGTGTTATTAATGCGGCTCACCAAATTTAAACCCGATAAGTTATCAATGGCCTCCTTGGCTTTATCGAGCAGCTCCTCATTCAAGCGCCCCGTATAATGCGAAGTATTGTGCACCGAGCAGTATAAGGTCTCACCGCTGATATTATTGGGCTTCTCCAATAAATGACTGAGGTCGACTTTTTGCTGTTTCGGCGTTTTGCCCTCAATGGCTTCGAGTAATTCGGTACGACCAATTAAGTCCACTAGTCGCGTGACGCCCAGCGATGCCATGATTTCTCGGGCCTCTTGGGCAATAAACTTAAAGTAGTTCATCGCCATCTCAGGCAAGCCATGATAATGCTTGGCCCGTAACGTCTCGTCTTGCGTCGCTACACCAGTTGCACAGTTATTGAGGTGACAAATACGCAGATATTTACACCCCAGAGCCACCATAGGTCCGGTGCCAAAACCAAAGCTTTCAGCGCCGAGAATGGCCGCCTTAATGATATCTAGGCCGGTTTTTAAACCGCCGTCTGTTTGCAAGCGAATGCGGTGACGCAAGCCATTTTCAACTAGGGCTTGCTGCGTTTCCGCTAATCCCAACTCCCACGGGCTACCCGCATACTTCACTGATGTCAGTGGGCTGGCCCCGGTGCCACCGTCGTACCCGGCTATGGTGATAAGATCGGCGTAAGCTTTGGCCACACCGGTAGCAATGGTGCCGACCCCTGGCTCTGATACCAACTTAACCGAGATCATCGCACTTGGATTCACCTGCTTGAGGTCGAATATCAGCTGCGCCAAATCCTCAATAGAGTAAATATCGTGGTGTGGTGGAGGTGAAATTAAGGTCACACCTGGTACCGAATACCGAAGTTTTGCGATATAAGGTGTGACCTTCTCACCGGGCAGCTGGCCTCCCTCGCCGGGCTTAGCGCCTTGGGCGACTTTGATTTGGATAACATCAGCACTGCGCAGATAGTGCGGAGTGACGCCAAAGCGTCCTGATGCCACTTGTTTAATACGTGAATTTTTCTCGGTACCAAAGCGCAGCTTGTCCTCGCCACCCTCGCCCGAGTTAGAACACCCGCCTAAGCGGTTCATCGCAATTGCCAGAGCTTCATGCGCTTCTGGCGATAAAGCGCCGATACTCATGGCGGCGGAATCAAAGCGCTGATAAAGCGCCTCTGCCGGCTCAACATCATCGACACTAATGGCCGTAGTATCGCTGCGCAGCGCGAGCATATCGCGCAAATTAGTGATGGGACGATTGTTTACTAGGGCCGCATAACGTTGATAGTCCGCATAGTCTCCTGAGCGCACTGCGGTTTGCAGTGTTTGGATCACATCGGGGTTATAAGCGTGATATTCGCCGCCATGAACGTATTTTAACAGCCCACCATGGGAGAGCAGTTTACGTGCACTAAATGCCAGTTTGCGCAACTTGCCTTGGTCGTGCTCAAAATCCTCAAAACAGGCACCAGCGATACGACTCGCCACGCCTTTAAAGCACAGCTCGACCACTTTATCGGATAACCCCACCGCTTCGAACAACATAGAGCACCGGTATGACGAAATGGTACTGATCCCCATTTTCGACATAATCTTAAACAACCCTTTGTTGATAGCATTGCGATAAGACAGCGTCACTTCGCGGTAGCTCTTGTCGATCACCTTGTTATCGCTCATCGCCACCAGCGATTCATAGGCGAGGTAAGGGTAAATAGCGGTTGCACCAAAACCAAGTAACACCGCGAAATGATGAGGATCGCGTGCGCTTGCAGTTTCGATAATTATGTTAGTGTCACAACGCAAGTTGTTATTCACTAAACGTTGCTGAACCGCACCAACGGCCATTGCCGCCGGAATAGGCAGGCTGTCTTGGGTAATATGGCGGTCGGTTAAAATCACCATCACCGCGCCTTCTTCAGCCTTACGCTGCGCCTCATCACAAACGCGTTCCAACGCCTGCTCTAAGGTCTCATCACTGGTGTAGTTTAGGTCCACTTGGCTGTGGCTATAGTGCTCATCATTGGCACTGCGCAGCTGCACCATATCCGAGTACATCAGCACTGGCGAATCAAATTGCAAGCGCTTAGCGTGTCCTGTGGTCTCATTGAAAACATTTTGCTCACGGCCAATGCAGGTCGTTAGTGACATGACATGGTTTTCGCGCAGTGGATCGATAGGCGGATTCGTGACCTGAGCAAACTTTTGTCGAAAATAATCATACAAGGAGCGATGGCCTTCAGAAAGTACCGCAAATGGCGTGTCATCGCCCATTGAACCGGTGGCTTCTTGGCCATTTTCACCCATTACCCGAATGACCTGATCCAACTCCTCATTGGTGTAGGCAAACATTTTCTGGTAAATCAGTAGCGTATCAGCATCAAACGAACGGTTACCGGCTTCTTTGTCGGTCAGCTTCTCAAAAGGCGTGAGGCGCTTAACGTTTTGCTCCAGCCATTGTTTGTAAGGGTGCCTTGCCTTGAGGTCTTGATCGATTTCCCCTGAGTGCCATACCTTGCCATGCAGGGTATCAACCACCATCAGTTCACCGGGACCAACACGGCCCTTCTCCACCACCTCATCGGCGGCATAATCCCAAATCCCGACCTCTGAAGCCAAGGTGATAAACCCGTCTTGGGTTACCACATAGCGAGCAGGTCGCAAGCCGTTACGGTCGAGGTTGCATGCAGCAAAGCGACCATCGGACATCACAATGCCCGCAGGTCCATCCCAAGGCTCCATATGCATAGAGTTGAAATCATAAAATGCGCGCAGATCATCATCCATCGCTCGGTTCTTTTGCCATGCCGGTGGCACTAACATGCGCATCGCGCGGAACAGGTCCATCCCCCCGGCTAAAAACAACTCCAGCATGTTGTCCAAGCTTGAAGAGTCTGAGCCACTCTCGTTGACAAAAGGGGCGGCACTTTGCAAATCAGGCAGCAGTGGCGAGGAAAACTTATAAGCACGGGCCCGAGCCCATTGTCGGTTGCCCGTTATGGTGTTGATTTCACCGTTATGAGCCAAATAGCGGAACGGCTGTGCTAGGGGCCATCGCGGCTGAGTATTGGTGGAAAAACGTTGGTGAAAAACACAAATTGCCGAGGTCATGCGGATATCTGCCAAATCGAGATAAAAATTTGGCAAATCCTCTGGCATCATCAAGCCTTTATATACGGTGACTAGCCCAGACAGGCTAGCAATGTAAAAATCCTTATCCTGTTCTAGCTGTTTTTCGATACGTCGGCGGGCAATGTACAGCCGACGTTCCAAATCTTTTGGTCGCCATCCTTCCGGGGCGCTGACAAAAACCTGCATAAACTGTGGCAATTGCTTTAAGGCAATATCGCCTAAGTAACTGGTATCGGTCGGCACTTCACGCCACCCTTGTAGGGTCAGTGTTTCTTGTTCTAATTCTTTGGTGATAACGCGTTTTGCCGCTTCGGCTTGAACCGGATCTTGGCTTAGAAAAACCATTCCCACAGCATAGTTCTTGCCCAGTAACCAGTTGTTTTCTTTGGCTACAGCTCGAAAAAAGCTGTCTGGCTTTTGCATCAGCAAGCCACAACCATCACCGGTTTTACCGTCTGCAGAAATACCACCCCGGTGTTCCATACGGGCAAGACCCGTGATCGCGGTGCGAATCAACTTATGGCTGGCTTGCCCATTGACTTGGGCTATCAAGCCAAAGCCACAATTATCTTTTTCTAATGCTGAGTCATATAACATTTGCGGACTCCTCTCCCCCTTGCTACTGCGTGCTAACCGCGTTGCAAGCAACCCTCACAGGCGGCCTAGCAGACCGTCAACGCTAACGCTTTGCAAACAGAGTGTCAATGAAATTATGAATACATATTCACATTCTTGAATATTTTTCACGCTTTGTAAACATATGCGAAGCAAGGGGATATAGAGGTATTTTTACTATTTATACTCGTTATTTTTTATATGACACCAGTGTCATATTTACAAATCGTGTAAATAGCGACTCTAAAAACAGACGTTTACGTTAACGTAAAGATGGGATGCACGTGAATAATTATTCACGTTGCGAATAAAAATTCACCTTAATATGTGCCCTGAGCTGCACAGTGCTCGTCAATACGCTCAGTAAGCTGTTGGCGCAATTGCTGAGCACTGGCAATAGGAATGGTTTGATTGATATCTTGCATCAACACTTGCCACTGTGGCCGCGTTTTCGATAGCGCAAAATACAATGGCTGATTGGTTATGCTTGGTTGCAATACTCGGTAGGCAGCACGGTCAATACCGTTTGCACTGGCAACGGTATGTAATACCAAGGGATCGCCAATAATGAGGTTAACGCGCCCGTTAACCACTAAGTTAAGGTTTTGCGCATCATCTATAGCTCGCTGAACAATGACTTGGCCACTGTCGATCACTTGATCTACCTGGGGGGCATTTTGGTAGCCACGAACGATACCAAGAGAATAATTGGGCAATTCCGATATTTGCGGGGCCTGGGTGATAGCACTGTCTGCTGCAGCCACATAATGCACCGGTGCATGCGCTAATGCTGAGGACAATGCGAGGTGATTAAGCCGCGTGCTGCCAGGAATGACATCTGAGGGCGCGGATGATTCTATTTCATACTCAGGAGCTAAAATGTCCGCATGACCCAATTCAGTCATACGTACCGCTCGAGCCCAAGGCAAAAACCTGAACTCAGGATTATACCCAGCCTGCAATAGCAACGCCGCCATATAATGCAATAGCCAGCCACCCTGACATTGATTACGCCCCAAGTAAGGAGGCCAATCAAGCGTCGCGACAATCACATTACGCTCGAACCCCGCATCGACAATAAAGGTACTGCCGCGCCAAAAGCCTGTGTAACTCATGGTTGCATCATTTACTTGATAGTCAATCGTAATAGATTGACGCTGCGCGTAGGAGTAGCTAGCGGGGAGTATGGCTACTGCCAAAATGAAAACGGTCATACGAATATAAAGCATGAACATACAAGGCACGCCCAATAAACTGCTATTAATAACAAAGTTTAACCGAAGTTGTGCAGATAGAAAGTTTTTACCGAGGGATTCGAAAAATTGCTTTTTTAATGAGAAATGCGTCGCTGATCGATGGTATCAGTCAAAGCCTCTGAACAGGGCGCTACTATTAATAAAAAAGCCAGGAGAACCTGGCTTTTTTACTCTTATTCGCTATCAGCGTCTTTGTACTTTGCCGCTGTTTGCTCAATGAGAGGCTGCAACTCGCCGCGTTGGAACATCTCAATAATAATGTCGCAACCACCGACTAACTCACCTTCCACCCATAACTGCGGAAAAGTTGGCCAGTTCGCATATTTTGGTAACTCAGCACGAATATCCGGGTTTTGTAGGATATCAACGTAAGCAAACTGCTCGCCGCAAGAAATCATCGCTTGCGCTGCTTGAGAGGAAAAGCCACAGCTTGGTAGTTTTGGAGAGCCTTTCATATAAAGCAGAATGGGATTTTCAGCAATTTGCTGTTTAATCTTTTCAACGGTTTCCATGTACAACCTCAATTTCTGTTAAATGTGACGGTAAGTGTTGAAATCCATCACTTTGACCACAATGTCTATCGTTAGCAGTAATTTTAAAGCAAACAGCGCGCTGTTGATACCGTAGCATGACGGTGATGAAGGCAACCACGATATTTTTTGCTCTGATGTAGCAAAATCGTCGTATAAGACGTTTACTGTAAACGCAGGTTCAGGCACTTGTCGCCGTTTTGGCGTTGCTGTTTGCTAAAACTTGAGTAAAATACTCAGGAATTATAGTACCACTATAATGGCATTCAGTACACTTTGCGCAGTCCGCGCGCAGCTGCTTGCCCTTTTTTCAAATAATGATAGATGGAGAAAAACATGGCATTTGAACTACCGTCACTACCATACGAAATCAATGCATTAGAGCCACATATCTCTCAAGAGACGCTTGAGTATCACCACGGTAAACACCACAACACCTACGTGCAAAAGCTAAATGGCCTTATTGCTGGTACTGATTTCGAAGGTAAATCTCTCGAAGAAATCGTATGCTCATCTGAAGGCGGTGTTTTCAATAATGCTGCTCAGATCTGGAACCACACGTTCTACTGGCACAGCCTTTCTCCAAACGGTGGTGGTGCACCAGCCGGTGCTGTAGCCGATGCGATTAACGCTAAATGGGGCTCTTTTGAAGCGTTCCAAGAAGCATTCAATGACAAAGCAGTAAACAACTTCGGTTCGAGCTGGACTTGGTTAGTTAAAACTGCAGACGGTTCATTGGATATCGTTAACACATCAAATGCAGCTACGCCTCTAACTGAGCAAGGCGTAACTCCAATTCTGACCGTTGACCTTTGGGAACATGCTTACTACATTGACTACCGCAATGTACGCCCAGATTACCTTAAAGGCTTCTGGTCGCTAGTAAACTGGGACTTCGCAAACCAGAACTTCAGCGCTTAATTTAACCGCTGATATAAATAGGTGAAATTTTTTCACCTGCTTGTTCTAAGTTGATAAAAGCCGTGTGCGCACCATGCTCATGCGGCTTTTTTGTGGCTGTTCATAGCGCTAAATATGAATAACTAAATTCCTAATATATTTCGCAAAATTTCACTTTACTGTCTACGCTTTAAGTACCGAGTCGCATCTTTCCACCCTTTCATCTCAGCTTCGGGTAACTTGGAGGTCGGTATGACAATTTTCGAGCATTATCAATCACGATTTGAAGCATCCCAGGAAGAAGAGTACAGCATTAGCGAGTTTCTAGAGCTGTGCAAAAAAGACAAGACAGCCTATGTCACGGCACCAGAGCGCCTGCTAACAGCCATAGGCGAGCCAGAAATGGTCGATACATCGCAAGATGCGGTGTTAAGTCGGCTTTTCTCTAACCGAGTTGTACCAAGATACCCCGCATTCAATGAGTTTTATGGTATGGAAGATGCCATTGAGCAGATTGTTTCCTACCTAAAACACGCCGCACAAGGCCTAGAGGAGTGTAAACAAGTATTATACTTGCTTGGCCCTGTAGGCGGTGGTAAATCATCGATTGCTGAAAAGCTTAAGTACTTGATGCAACAAGTGCCTATTTACTGTCTTAAAGGCTCACCGGTGAATGATCACCCCCTGAGCCTTTTTAATGCCATTGAAGACGGCGAACTGCTAGAAAAAGAATACGGCATTAAAAAGCGTTATTTGCGTACCATCATGTCGCCTTGGGCAGCGAAAAGATTAAAAGAATACAATGGTGACATCAGTCAATTTAAGGTGGTAAAGCGCTACCCCTCTATTTTAAATCAAGTGGCCATTGCCAAAACTGAGCCTGGTGATGAAAACAACCAAGATATCTCCGCCCTAGTGGGTAAAGTTGATATTCGTAAACTTGAACATTACGCGCAAAACGATCCAGATGCGTACGCATACTCAGGCGCTTTATGTCTTGCCAACCAAGGCTTGATGGAATTCGTCGAAATGTTCAAAGCGCCCATTAAAGTACTGCATCCGCTGCTAACTGCCACCCAAGAAGGCAACTACAACGGTACTGAGGGGATTTCCGCCCTGCCCTTTAATGGCATTATTTTGGCCCACTCAAATGAATCAGAGTGGCAAACGTTTAAAAATAATAAGAATAATGAAGCCTTTTTAGACAGGGTTTACATCGTGAAAGTGCCGTATTGCTTACGCGTCACTGAAGAGGTAAAAATCTACGATAAGTTACTGCACAACAGCGAGCTAAGCGACGCTCCGTGTGCTCCAGGCACCTTAGAAACCTTAGCGAAGTTCTCGGTGTTATCGCGGCTAAAAGAGCCTGAAAACTCCAGCATTTACTCAAAAATGCGGGTCTACGATGGTGAAAGCCTGAAAGATACCGACCCTAAAGCCAAATCCTACCAAGAGTACCGCGACTATGCCGGCGTCGACGAGGGCATGACTGGGTTATCAACCCGCTTTGCATTTAAAATCTTGTCGCGCGTGTTTAACTTTGATCACAGTGAAGTAGCTGCCAACCCGGTCCACCTTTTCTATGTATTGGAACAGCAGATTGAGCGGGAGCAATACAGCGCCGAAGTGCAAGAACGTTACTTGTCGCACTTAAAAGGCTACCTGATCCCTCAATATGTCGAATTTATCGGCAAAGAGCTACAAACAGCTTATTTAGAGTCGTACTCCGAGTACGGGCAAAATATCTTCGATCGCTACGTCACCTATGCCGACTTTTGGATCCAAGATCAAGAATACCGCGACCCTGACACCGGGCAGCTATTCGACCGCGCCGCACTCAATGCTGAGCTGGAGAAAATCGAAAAACCTGCGGGTATTTCTAACCCCAAAGACTTCCGCAATGAGATCGTTAATTTTGTTTTACGAGCGCGCGCTCACAACAACGGTAAGAATCCGCTTTGGACTAGCTACGAGAAACTGCGCACAGTGATTGAGAAAAAAATGTTCTCCAACACCGAGGACTTACTGCCGGTTATCTCATTTAACACCAAGACATCAGCAGAGGATCAGAAAAAACACGAAGACTTCGTTAACCGAATGGTTGAAAAAGGCTACACCCAGAAACAAGTGCGCTTACTGTCTGAGTGGTATTTGCGCGTTCGCAAATCGCAGTAACCAGCACGTAGTGAGTTGAGGGAGGTTTTATGGCGCACTTTATCGATAGGCGCCTGAACGGCAAGAATAAAAGCACGTTAAATAGACAGCGCTTTATTCGCCGCTATAAAAAGCAAATTAAAGAAGCCGTTTCAGACGCGATAAATAAACGCAGTGTTACTGATGTCTCTAGCGGGGAAAGCATTTCTATCCCCGCCAAAGACATCAAGGAGCCTTTTTTTCACCAAGGTCGCGGGGGGCATCGTGAGCAGGTGCACCCGGGCAACGACCAATTTAATAAAGGCGATAAAATAAAACGCCCGCCGCAGGGTCAAGGCGGCGGCGCTGGTGAGGGCGAAGCCAGCGATCAAGGTGAAGGGCAAGATGAGTTTGTATTCTCAATTTCAAAGGATGAGTATCTAGACTTATTATTTGAAGATTTAGAACTACCGAACTTACAAGAAACCAGTGTCGATAAGCTGGTACAAATGAAAACGCACCGCGCTGGTTTTTGCAGCGATGGCATGCCAAGCAATATTGATATTGTTCGGTCTTTACAAGGTTCACTTGCTCGAAGAGTGGCGATGACCGCAGCAAAGCGACGCGAGCTCGCTGAACTAAAAGCGCAATTGGTTGAACTTGAGCATGCCCCCGTACCAGAGCAAACCAAAATTAACGCGCTCCTTGAGCAGATAGAAGTGCTTGAGCGAAAAATATCTGCGGTGCCTTTTATTGATAATTACGACTTACGCTTTCGCAACTACGAAAAGCGTCCTCACCCCACTTCTAAGGCCGTTATGTTTTGCCTTATGGATGTCTCTGGTTCGATGGATCAGGCCACCAAAGACATGGCGAAACGCTTTTATATTCTTCTCTACCTATTTCTTACCCGTAGCTATGAAAACATTGAGGTGGTGTATATCCGCCATCATACTCAAGCCAAGGAGGTCGACGAACAAGAGTTTTTTTACTCGCAAGAGACTGGCGGCACCATTGTCTCCAGCGCATTAAAACTGATGCATCAAATAGTGAGTGAGCGATACGCATCCAGTGAATGGAATATCTACGCAGCGCAGGCGTCCGATGGCGACAATTGGGCAGATGATTCACCGCAATGCGCCGATTTGTTGAGCAACAAAATCTTACCCATGGTGCGATACTATGCCTATGTCGAAATCACCAATCGTGCACACCAAAGCTTATGGCGAGAGTATGAGCAACTCGCGGCTCAATTCGGCAACTTTGCCATAGAGCACATTCGTGCTGTTGATGATATTTATCCTATTTTCCGAGAGCTATTTAAGAAAAACGCCAACAAAACGGCGCGTAGCGCCTAGTAATGAGGGGCGATTATGACTCGAAAGCCATTAAGTGATGGTCCAGATTGGACCTTTGATTTGCTTGAGCAATACCGCGACGAAATAAAACGCGTTGCACAACACTATAAGCTTGATACTTACCCGAACCAAATTGAAGTGATCACCGCTGAGCAAATGATGGATGCGTACTCCAGTGTCGGTATGCCTATTGGCTACAACCATTGGTCGTACGGTAAGAAATTTATCCAAACTGAGCAAAACTATAAGCGCGGACAAATGGGACTGGCCTATGAGATTGTGATTAACTCCAACCCTTGTATCGCATACCTGATGGAAGAAAACACCATGCCGATGCAGGCCCTAGTCATGGCTCATGCCTGCTATGGCCACAACTCATTTTTTAAGGGTAACTATCTGTTTAAAACCTGGACGGATGCCGGTTCCATTATTGACTATTTACTCTTTGCCAAAAACTACATTGCCGAATGCGAGCAAAAATACGGTATTGATGAAGTGGAGAATATTCTCGACTCCTGCCATGCGCTAATGAATTACGGTGTGGATCGCTATAAAAGGCCACAGCAAATCTCTTTGTTCGAAGAAAAGAGACGACAGAAAGAGCGAGCAGACTACTTACAGTCTCAGGTTAATGAGTTATGGCGCACAATTCCAGAGACTGAGTCGCACAGCAAACAAAAGCGCGAGCGTTTTCCTCGTGAGCCGCAAGAAAATATTCTTTATTTCATCGAAAAAAATGCGCCTTTACTGGAACCGTGGCAACGAGAAATTGTGCGTATTGTACGCAAAATCTCGCAGTACTTTTATCCACAAAAACAGACCCAAGTAATGAATGAAGGCTGGGCTACTTTTTGGCATTACACCATACTTAATCACCTGTATGATGAAGGAAAGGTCACCGACGGCTTTATGCTCGAAGTGCTGCAAAGCCATACTAATGTGGTGTATCAACCTCCCTACAACAGCAACTACTACTCGGGAATTAACCCTTATGCCTTAGGGTTTAATATGATGACGGATATTCGCCGAATCTGCGAACACCCAACGGATGAGGATAAACAATGGTTTCCGGAGTATGCTGGCAGTGACTGGCTGGAGACCCTGCATTTTGCCATGCAAAACTTCAAAGATGAGAGTTTCATCAGTCAATTCCTTTCTCCTCGTATGATGCGGGAGTTCAAACTGTTCTCCATCGTTGATGATGCTCAACAACCTCACTTGGAAGTCGGGGCTATTCACGATGAAGCGGGTTACCAAGCTATTAGGGAAACCCTATCAGCGCAGTACAACCTCAGTAATCATGAGCCTAATATCCAGATCTATGATGTTGATATTAGAGGGGATCGTTCTTTAACTTTACGTTATGTACCACATCAATCGATTCCTTTGGCGGACTCAAGCGATGAAGTAATGAAGCACCTATACCGGTTATGGGGGTTTGCAGTAAGGTTAGAGCAAGAGCAACAAGATGGCAGTACCCAACTGCTTAGTCAGTGCCCTGCAGCGCAAAACAGCGACGCTTAGTTAAGCGCCGTTGTTAGCGATAGAAATGCGGTTTCGTCCTTCTTGTTTCGACTTGTACAGCGCTTTGTCTGCTGCGGCGACCCATTGCTCATGTTGCTCAAAAGCGCTGTCGTACTGAGCGATCCCTACACTGATTGTCATTTTAATGACTTCCTCGTCAACAATCACGTGCGAACTTTCAACCTGTGCCCGCAAGCGCTCGGCAAATACTTTGGCGCCTTCTGCATCTGTATCATATAAAGTAATAGCAAACTCTTCACCGCCATAACGCCCAGCCATGTCACTTTCGCGTAAGGTGTTGCTTATAATGTTGGCTATGTGTCTTAACGCCTCATCTCCTGCCGCATGGCCATGACTGTCGTTAATATTTTTGAAGTGATCGATATCTAGCATTAACAAGCTATCATGCCCTTGTGAGCGACTCACACGCTTAAACTCTTTTTGCAGACTTTCTTCCCAGAAGCTGCGATTAGGTAATTGTGTTAACCCGTCAGTGCGACTGATTTGCTCAAGCATACGATTGGCTTCTTCCAATTCGATTTTATTCACAGCCTCGTCGGTTACATCATAAATAATGATGCATACGTGAGTCACATCTCCGGTGGTACTGGTTAACGGGATGAAAGTCGCATTTTGGTACATATGGTTCGCTTTACCAGTTATCGGACGGTAGTTCTTAAAGCGAAAAATATAGGGCTTTTGCTCCCAAATAGTGAATGAGCGATTTTTCAGTACAAACACTGACTCGGTTTTGGTTCGAAACCACTTCTCATCAATGCTGGGGAACAAGTCGAATAAGTCTTTGTCTTTCACCGCACTAGGCAGCAGCCCAGAGTGATTCTCCATAAAGCCATTCCATATGCACACCCGGTATTTGCGGTCCAATACCACAAGGCCCACATCCACGGTATTAAACATATCCATGAGCCAGTGTATTTCGTGCATATTAAAATCAGCTGCAGGCATAAATTAATCTTCCAATAGGTATTCGACTTTGTATTTGAGAGTTTTCAGGGAATCTTCTGTGAACAACAACATGAGGTCGCAATTTATATCGTGGTCCTCGATTCCATAGCTGATTTCTATCGCCAATGTACGTTGCCAACGCGAGCGGTTGGCCGAGACCAATTCTTCAACTTCACGATGCTGACCGAGCACCACTGGGTGGCCTTGGGAGAAACCCACATCAAGCTGCTTCGCTAAGCCGGTAAGTACCGAGCCCACTAAAATATTGCTGACATCCATTAATAGTTCGAGTTCGACCGCATCGGTGATCTCTCCCTCGTAATTCATCAGTGAAGCAATTTCTTTAAAGCTGGAGTCATTAAGCAATAACAACGCCTCGCCCGAGATCCCCCCACCAATAAAGCCCTGACAGATGCCTGAAGTTGCCGCATTTTGGTCGATTGAGCGAAGTGCCATTGCCAGCTCATTCACTTCAAGTACGTTTACATTAGGAATGGGCAGCTTTACGAATACATTAAGTAGCCGCGCGAGCAAGTCCCCCGCTTGCCCCATCGCCACATTGGTGATCTCTTGATAAATGTCACGAATATCAGGGTCAAGCTGTTCCCCGAGCTGCAAGGCTAAACGTTGGCGTGCCGCCTTATCTTTTATGCCATGCTGATCAATAATTTGCTCTAACTTGCTGGCATCGCACGGTTTGGCAATGAAATCAATCGCACCAAGCGCAAGGACACGCTCGTGCGCTGTCGGTTGGATATCACCAGAGACCACCACAACGAGCACCTGAATATTACGCTCTTTGATGGCCTGCAAGACTTGATAACCATCCATGCCTGGCATGTTGAGGTCTAGAAACAAGATTTCCGGTGAGAACGACTGCAATTTATCTAGGCAGTCTTCGCCGTTGACGGCGTATTCCAGTTTTATTTCCCAATCTTCGGGTAGGGATCGGGCTAACTGCCTGCGAGCAACTGTGGAGTCATCACAAATTAACACTGGTGTTTTCATGACAGGCAGTACCTCACTCGCATGATCGTTGAATGGTGGTTAGTCGTATCTGAATGCGTTGTTATTGTTGTTGATCGCAAACTAGCCTGTATTAATGTTAATAAAAGATAACAATAAACACAATTTAAATATCCACCGCCGCTATATCCTTTTGTAATGGTGTATAGATATAATAGTTCATAGGATTTTGCAGAAAATAGAAAAGAGAGCGTTATGTTTAAGAAATTAGCACTGTGCACCCTGTTGACCTGCAGCACTGTGGCGCTAGCTCAGCAAAGCGAGACTATCAATACCATTGATGCTGGTAAAGTCACAGCCCAAGGAAAGCCTGTCACCCTGTTAGGCAAAGGAGTCAAAGTGGGTGATGCCGCACCGGATTTTCGTACCGTGAATGCCCAATTTGAACCACGCAGCTTAAATGACTACCAAGGCAAAGCGGTTTTATTGAGTGTAGTTCCGAGCTTAGACACTGGCGTGTGCAGTATTCAAACAAAGCACTTCAATGAAAAAGTGGCCAGCGAATTCCCTCAAGTCGCTATGTTAACTGTCAGCACTGATTTACCTTTTGCGCAAAAACGTTATTGCGCCGCAGAGGGAATTGACAAGCTAGAGACTCTCTCAGATGCAGTATGGCGAGATTTCGGTGAGCAGTATGGTTTACTTATCAAAGATATGGGCTTGCTTAGCCGTGCCGTATTGGTGTTGGATAAAGACCACAAAGTCATCTACAAACAACTTGTTAGCGACCTATCCAAAGAGCCTAATTACGATCATGCGATCAGAGCACTGAATAGCTTATAGACTCGGTTTTATTGGTGATAGTAAAAAGGCGCCTTGTGTGGCGCCTTTCGTATTACCAATTCTGCAATTGCTGCTGGGCTAGCTCAGCCAGTAAAGCGATATGAGCCTCGCTATCATTAAGCGCGGGAATGTAGTCAAGGCTCTCGCCTCCCGCCTCTTTGAACACTTCGGCGTTTTCCACGGAAATCTCTTCCAAGGTTTCTAAGCAGTCTGCAGCAAAAGCCGGGCAAACCACCTGCACTGTTTTCACCCCTTGCTCTGGCAACGCTTCCAAAGTTTCATCGGTATAGGGTTTTAACCACTCTTCAGCACCAAAACGCGATTGGAAGGTCATCATCCATTGCTCATCACTGAGTCCCAACTTGGCTGCTGTATTTTGCGCCGTAGCCTGGCAATGCTCAAAGTAGGGATCGCCTTTTTTAACACAGCGCTTAGGGATGCCATGGAAAGAGAAAATCAGTTTATCCGCCTCGCCATGTTGAGCACGGTAATCGGCAATAGATTGCGCCAATACATTAATATAGCTAGGCTTCTCGTAGTAGTGCTTAAGGAAACGAATTTCCGGTAAGTTACGCACGGTTTTTAGATGCGCCATCAGCTTGTCGAATACCGCAGCCGTGGTTGTCGCAGAGTACTGTGGATACAGTGGCAACACCGCTATCTTGTCGATGCCACGCGCCTGCATATCTTTAATACGGCTAGCGATGCTGGGGTTGCCATAGGTCATGGCATAGTCGACGTGAATGGCCTCCCCCGTCCCTTGTTCTAAGTGCTGCCGTAAGGCAATGCTTTGTTGCTCCGTAATTGCGCGCAGCGGCGAGCCTTGCTCCTGCCATATTGATGCGTATGCTTTAGCCACCTTGGGCGAGCGAATAGGAAGAATGATGCCATTGAGAATAAAAAACCACGCAGCTGGCGGTATCTCAACGACGCGAGTGTCGGATAAAAACTCGCGCAAATAAACACGAACGGCTTTTGACGTGGGCGCATCAGGGGTACCAAGATTAACTAACAGCACCCCGTAACGGCTGGCGCTTTGCGATAAAGCAAGTGACATAGCAATGAAGTCCTAAACGCTAAATTAAAAGTGATTATACTTTGAAAACAATCGCTAAGATCAAAAAAAACCGCCTTCAGGCGGTTTTTTTAGTGCCGGGTTAGCCTAGCAGTTCGGCTAACTGCTGGCTGACTGCTTCAACAGCTTGGGTACCATCGAGTTTATGGTACTGAGTGTTGCCAGCAGCCGCTTCTTCTTGATAATAATCAACTAACGGCTTAGTTTGCTCGTGATATATAGCAAGACGTTTGCGTACTGTTTCTTCAGTATCGTCGTCACGGATGATCAAATCTTCACCGGTCACATCATCTTTACCATCCACCTTGGGTGGATTGTAAACCACATGATAAACACGACCAGAACCTGGGTGAACACGACGTCCGCCCATACGCTCAACAATGACTTCATCAGCCACATCGAACTCAATCACGTGATCGACATCGATGCCGTTTTCTTTCATTGCATCGGCTTGAGGGATGGTACGTGGGAAACCATCGAGCAAGAAACCGTTTTCACAATCAGCCTTGGCGACACGCTCTTTTACAAGACCAATAATAATCTCGTCAGACACAAGTTGTCCGGCATCCATCACCTTTTTCGCTTCTAAGCCAAGCGGTGTGCCCTCTTTAATAGCTGCGCGCAACATATCGCCAGTAGAGATTTGCGGAATGTTGTATTTGTCCATTAAAAACTGAGCTTGCGTGCCTTTACCTGCACCGGGTGCGCCTAATAGGATGATGCGCATAATTGATTCCTCGTGTCTGAGTTGGGGTTACAAAATAAACTCAAATTTTTTCACATGGGCCGACGTTACTCAAGGGTAAAGAGATAAAACTTTGGTCCAATTTTCATATTCGTGTAATAACTGAACAAGCAGGTACAAAAAAGCCCAGCAATTGCTGGGCTTTTTCACGCTTTATGCGATTTATGCGTCAGCATCACGCTGAGCTTTTAAACGCGCCAGACGACCCACTTGGTGAGTAGACGTTAGGAACGAATAAATAGGCGCTAAGTAACCGCGTTTGCGAAGCTCTAAGAAAGCTTCGTCGCTTAGCTCATTTAACTTTTTCTCATCAATTAGATAGATACCTGAGATATCTTTCTTTTCGCCTTTAATATCCACAGTCAGCGTTTGTGGTACCAGTAGCTCTTTATCTGCAAGATACTGAGTGAAGGTTTCAGTCACACCAGAGAATTCAATGAATGACACAAGTGCATCTTTACGACGCTTCAGGTATTCAGTTTCTTCGCCATTTTCAAACAGCGCATTACCGTCTTCCTCGCCTACCAACGGGCTAGCTTCATCGATAACTACACCGTACTGCTCTTCTTCTGGGTGCTTAACAAGACCTAACGGGTAGCGAGTTACAGCTAATGGGGCAAAACCTGCTACCCACTTATCGCCATCTACAAATAGGTTTTCACCTGGTTCAAGTCCAAAAATCGCTACCGCTTGAAATTTGCCAGTTTCATTATTTTTAACGAATGCCATCGGAAATTCGTTAGCAACACGACCAAACTCGTGAGCAACTACAGGAACGAGGTGCTGAGTTTTCAAAAATTCTAGGTTAATGCCATTTTTGATTTTTGTGTTGGCATGTTTTTCGTTATGCAAAGGCTGCACTTGTTGCTCCGCCATATTACTGCTCCATTAATTTTACGTATTTGTTACTTAGCTAGTGGCACTAAGGCTAGCGGTTTTACTAGGAAAAAGGAAGTGAAAATTTTGTGGCAACGGAACATCGCATTTGACTCCAATTGATTTTGGCTAACATAATGCTGTCTAACCCGTTACAAGCTAAAACCAATGTATACACTGAATTTAGATTACCAAGCGAACGTCATTGCAATTCCTGCAACCAATGAAAGCGTGGTGGTCGTTGATGACTTCTTAGCTAACCCTGAACAAGTCATTCACTATGCCAAAACCACCGCATACTTTAACCCACCGGGAACAGACCGCTCTTTTTATCCCGGTAAACGCGACAAAATGCCTTTGCCTTATAAACGCGCGCTATCAGAATTACTCAATAGTCTGCGCGACAGAGGAGTGTTGCAACTTGATGGTAAAGTAGATATTTACAGAAACGAGTTATCTCTGACCACGGTGAAAGAGTCTCAACTTTCGCTCTTTCAAAAAGCTCCCCATATCGATAGCTTAGATAGTAAAGACTATGCAACCGTGCACTATTTATGCTCTGAGCAACATGGCGGCACCTCCTTTTACTGCTACCGGCCAACGGGAATGGCGCAGTTTAGTGATGACAACGCTGTCAAAAACATGCTTAAATCAATTCAGCATCATGCACATAGTTTTGATGGTTATATTCAGGGCGACTCAGCACTTTTCGAGCGAGTACTGAGTGTGCCGGCGAAATTCAATAGAATCATTATTTATCAAGGCAATATATTGCACAGCGCTGATTTAAAGGGACAACATAATCAGCAAGATGACATAGATAATGGTCGCCTGAGTGTCGCTTCCTTTTTCTACTTAGAATAAAAAATAAAGGAATAAGAATGAAAGATTTATCACGTGTTATTGTCGTTGGCGGCGGCACTTCTGGCTGGCTTAGCGCGGCCTACTTAGCCAGCAGTTTCAAGCGAACCGGACGGGATATTAAAGTCAGTATTATTGAGTCAGACACTATCCCCACAATTGGCGTTGGTGAAGGCACCTTCCCCACTATCGTCAATACCTTGTATGAGATTGGCCTCTCTGAAAAAGAGTTTATCACTGCGTGTGACGCCAGCTTTAAGCAAGGCGCTCTTTTTAAAAACTGGTTATATAACCCAAGCGATAAACCTCATGCCTATTACCACCCATTTGATCCCCCTGCCAAACCAAAAGGCCTTGATTTGAGTGCATATTGGGTAAGCCGAAAACATCAAGGCACGATGCAGCAAGATTTTGCCCACGCGACGTCGGTGCAGTCATTCCTGTGCGATGAAAACCTCGCACCTAAGACACCTGAGACGGGAGAATATGCTTGGCTTGCCAAGTATGCATACCACCTTGATGCCGCAAAGCTGGGTCAGTTACTCAAAAAGCATGCAATGAACAAGTTACAGGTTGAGCATATTGTTGCTGATATTGAGCAAGTAGAGCTGGATGAACAAAGTTTCATCGCGCACTTAGTTGATAAGCAGCAACGCCAGCATGACGCTGACTTTTTTGTCGACTGTACGGGCTTCTCCTCATTGCTGTTAGCAAAAGCTTTAAACGTGCCCTTTGTTGATAAAAGCCACTACCTCACAGTTGATACCGCCGTTGTTTTACCTGTGGAATATGCCGATGCCGAGACCCCTATCACGACCCATACGGTGTCCACTGCGCAAGACGCCGGATGGATTTGGGATATTGCCTTACAAAATCGCCGAGGCACTGGTTATGTTTACAACTCACACTACTGCTCCAAAGAGCAGGCTGAGAAAACCTTGTGCGATTATCATGGTATTGCCCATGATAGTGAGAAGCGCTATCGTCATATCAGCTTCAAAACCGGCTACCGAGAAAAATCGTGGGCCAAAAACTGCTGTGCTATCGGCTTTTCCAGCGGCTTTGTCGAGCCTTTGGAAGCAACCGCCATAGCCATGGTTGAGGCGGGAGTGCGCTCTCTTGCCGCCCGTTTCCCTGCAACTCGAGAAGCGATGCTCGAGAGAGAAAAACAATACAATCGTATTTTCACATCCCGTTGGGACAACATTATCGATTTTATAAAGCTGCATTATTGTCTCACCAAGCGCGATGATACCCCCTTTTGGCGAGAGCAGAAAGACCCCAAGACCATTCCTGCCTCACTGCAGGAAAAGCTTAAGGCTTGGCAGCATTACGGTATTACCGATGGCGACTTACCCTACAAATACGACCTGTTTACTCTCGCTAGTTGGCAATACATTCTCTATGGATTAGAGTTTTTACCTGACTACGTTGAAAAAGCGCCAATCAACGAGGAGATCATCGACAAGGCATTTGCCTCAATCGCCGCTCAAAAACGCAGTGCCGCAAGCAAGCTCTTGTCAAACAGAGCATTGCTCGAAGCGTTTAGTGCGTCGTATAAAAGCTAAATTTTCTGCAGCCCATGTTGGGCTATATTATTAAGCAAGGCTCGGTGTTTAGGCAGCTGCTTTAGTAGCTGCTCACCATAGCTTGTTAGCATAGCAATCAACTCTTTATGCTCAGGCTTGGCAACTAAATGAGCACATGGCTTAAAATGCATACCATAGAGAATGTACAAGTAGTTCTCTAGCTCAAACACCTCATATTTAGAGTTAAAGTCAGACTTCTTAGGAACTTGGTATTGCCACAACGCAAGACGTTCTTTGAGCACCACAGACATGCTGTCAGTTGACTTCATTGCCCGCCAGAACGCAGAGTCTTGACGATCTGAAAGATAATAGTGCAATTGGATAAAATCGACGACTCGGCGCCATGCATAATCGACAATTTCGTTATACTTCTTGGCGGCTAACGCAAGCGCATGATGCTGCACCGGCAAATTCTCGGCCAACAGCTTTGCACTAAAGTCCGTCAGCAGAATAGAGGTTGCCTCTAAAGGCTCAACAAAACCTTGAGCAAGCCCTAACGCCACACAATTCTTATGCCAAGCCCGCTCAGCGAACCCCGCTTTCATATCAATTTCTCGTACTTTTAAGCCAGACAACGGCTGACCTAAATAACGTTCAAATTTGGTATATGCCTGCTCTTTTGTTAAATAGTCACTGGCATACACAAAGCCGGTCCCACGTCGTGTAGTCAGGGCAATGTCCCATATCCACCCGGCCTGATGTGCTGTGGCCAGAGTGTAAGGTGGAATAGCATCATCTGCAGAGGTCGGGACCTGGGCCGTAATGGCTTTATCAATCGGCAGCTGATCACTTACATCCACTGATTTAACGCCTAAGGCTTGTCGATGTAAAATGCTCGAAAAGCCACTGCAATCAACAAAAAAATCGCCGCTGACTTGGCCACTATCGTCGGTTTGCAGCTCACTGATATGGCCTTCATCATTGCACTTTACCGCTGTAACGTTGGTTTTCAGTAACTTTACGTTGAACCGAGATGTGGCATTGTCCTTTAATAGTTGGGCAAACTTGAGCGCATTGAGGTGATAGGCATAACTGGCATGGCCAGTGTATTGCGCTTGAGTTATCGCCTTAGGGCCGACACCGTGCTCACAGAGCATATGTTGAAACGAAACGGTTTCGGCAAATGAAGCGGCAGTTGTGTCACTGAGCCAAGTTTGCGTGACATCTTGATTATTTGGAAAGGGGTATTCGAACAAGTGATGATAATAGTTATGTTCACCATGGTGGTGTTTATCAAGCCAGTTTATGAACTTTATTGACTGCTTAAACGTCGCATCGCACTGGGTAATAAAGGTTTGCTCAGAAATACCAAAACTTTGTAAGGTACTGACCATCATTGGTACAGTGCCCTCACCGACGCCGATGGTTGGAATAGTAGGTGACTCAATTAAGCACACCTCAATATCGCTGCCTAATAGTCTCTTGCCAATGTGATTTGCAGCCAACCAGCCAGATGTACCACCACCGACAATAACGACTTTTCTCAACTTTTTCATTTTCAAACTGCCACTTGCCTAAACAAAAAACCCGAGCATGAGCTCGGGTTTTATCAACAATATCGCTTTAGAAGCGGAATTGTAAACCAACAGAGTAACGCGACTCACCCTGATAATTATACGCTGGGTATCCACGACTGAAGCGTGGGTTATCAGCGTCAGTCCAGTTTTGGTGATTACCAACCTGGATACTGTCTTCCTCTAGAAGGTTTGTAACATCGGCGATAATAGTGAAGTTCTCGTTGATATCGTAACTCGCACTTAAGTCCAATGTTCCAAAGTCTTCGTGTAGACGACTACCGTAGAAACCCGTTTCACGAATCATGTACTCTGAACGCCAAGTATAGGCTGCACGTAGTGATAGTGCGTCGGTCTCATAAAACGCCACTGTATTCACTGTGTGCTCTGATGCATCAGAGAATACAGAGTTGCCATCTACGAAGTTCTCTGCATTGGCATCTGAATCAGAGTAAGTGTAGTTTACAACAGCCCCGAAACCGTTATCAAACGTATGCTGCAACTGGAACTCTGCACCATAAATGGTGCCACCGTCACCGTCTGTGTACGTCTCTACACGCCAGTTGTCGGTGTTTGTTCCTGGGTCAACGATACCAATACTTTGACCTGGTTGTTCTGTATTTGTGGTAAAGGTGTCAACGTCTTTCCAAAAGAAGCTACCTGCAATTAAGCTAGACGGAGCGTAGTAATACTCAACACCAACATCAGCTTGGTTTGCTTTAAATGGGCTCAGTGACGGAGTACCTTTGGTGACCGACTGGTTGTTATCGTCGTTGTCGTCATAACCTGCTAATGCAGCGTTACTAAACATGTCATTGTAGTTTGGACGAGAAATAACGGTCGCAGCAGATACACGCAAGATCATGTCTTGAGAAAGGTCATAGGCTAAGTTAAAGCTAGGTAAAACCTCTGAATAGTCATGCTCTTCAGTTGTTAAAGCTGTCGAGTAACCATTATTAAATGCATGCGTTGGGTCGACAAAACCAGGGGCTAAAGCATAGGCTTGCGAGCTTGCTTCAGTTGACACATAACGCAAACCGAAGTTACCACGGAAATTTTCACCTGAGTAATTCGCCATTACATAGGCAGCCACCGTCTCTTCGTTTAGTGATGCATACCCTGAGCGCTCACGAGCCCAGCTTTCGATGAACTCTTGAGTATAAGCAATCATCTCAGCGCCATCACCATTAGGGATAGAGATATCGCTCATGCCAGCATCAATTCGGCCATCGGTGAAGCGGTCAGCATCAACGATTTCGGCTTCTGCGGCACCATCAAAGTTCAAGTTTGGACGGTTTTTGTCACGAACAACATCGTGATCGGACCAACGTAAACCGGTTTTAATTGACGTGATGTATTCAAAGTCTGTTTCGAACTCAACATCTACCTGTGCATACGTTTCTTCATCCGTACGCGGCTCATTAACAATCGCGCCCGGCTGTAAGCCTTCCCAGCCAACATACTCGCCAGCCGCAGGCAATGGATAAGATTGATCTTCGGTATCAAAAATCCAATTCGTGCCCGTGCCATCAAGTGTGCCTACCGAACCGCCTAGGCCCGAAATATAAGCAACGTTGGTTTCAAAATTGGTGCCACCCGTGGCTTCTGATGTACCCACTTGAACTTCAACCGTGAAGCCATCGCCTAAGAACTTCATGTCTGCGGCAATCAGTTCAGTTTCCATTGTTGCGTTACGTGGACGCACGTCCCAATAGCTATTTGCACCTAAACCTGTGTCGTCAAACCACTGTTGCGATGAAGTACAACGCTCTGGCACACCATCGGCATTCAGCGCTTCGCAGTTAGACGTATCTTGTGGGATCCATACCTGGTTATTTACGCCATCAGCACCCAACTCAAGGTTCATATAGTGTACGCCGAACTCAAGTGCATCAGTTGGTGCGTATTGGAGCTGGATATCATAGGCTGTGCGCTCACGCTCCTGCACAAAAGCAGTTGGCGCAATACGACCACCCCAAATAGGTAACGCCTCATCACCGCGACGTTCCAGTGTATAGTCCGATTGTGCAACAGAAATTAATGCACCAAAATTCTCAGCTTCGTTTTTCCAACTGACTAACCCAGAAACGGTTGGATCAATTTCATCTGACTGGCTAGAACCCGACCCTTTAACGCTGCCAAAAATAGTCATTGGCTCTAAATCTAAAGGCTTGCGGGTATTTACGATTACAGTACCGCCAACACCACCTTCTAACAGGTCTGCTTGCGATGACTTGTATACTTCCATATCAGCGATCATTTCTGGTGGAAGCATAGAGTAGTTGAAGGTACGGTCAATGGCTTGTTGTGAATACCAGCCTGTAGAGGCCACATTCTGACCATTTAGCGTGGTTAATGTCAGCGAGTTTGACGCACCACGGATAGAGACGGCTGAACCTTCACCAAACTGACGAGAAACAGTAACACCAGGTACACGACCTAGAGCCTCGGCGAGGTTATTATCAGGAAATTCACCAATGTCTTCTGCTGACACCGCATCTACCACGGCATTAGCAAAGCGTTTGGTATTCATTGACGCTTCTAATGAGCGGCGGATACCGCGCACTTCAATTACTTCAACATCTTCTTTTGCTTGAGTTTGTGCATCAGCCGCTACTGCTGCGCCGGAAAAACCAGCACCCATAGCAAGGCCGATATTCACTGCTAATAAGCTTTTTTTAAAATTTTTAGCTAACACAGGATTCCCCTTGAATCATTTTGTTGATTTTTTTATCACTTCTGCCCAGTGATGATGACAACGCTGTCATCTACTAACAAACCATACACCCTAAATTACAATTTCGCTACATCTTTTTGGCTTTTTTGTTTAAAAAAACCGCGAGTTAATCTTTAACTCTATGATTTAGTGAACATTTAATAGAGGTGAATTTAGCTCTGCTAGTGTGAAATCGAGATGAATATAACACAAATGTGACAACAAAAGTAAAGCCTAATTGACGACTTGGTTTCTGATTAAGGTAAATAAGGGGGCAGTTTTGATTCTACTTGCCGCTAAGTGAGCGACTAAGTACCTGTAAAAGTAAGAATAATTTTAAAATGCTTAAAGTATCCCCTGTTCTACTCCCAGTTGGATAACTTTAACAACAACTATTCTCATAGCACTATTTTTATACAAAAGATAATAGTTGAGCGGCGCTTTAATACAGAGCATCGGGCAGAAGCGTTTGTATCTTTTCAAGAGTCACAATTAATTATCAATAACAATGACAGCGCTGTCATTGTTATTCTATGCAAATATTCTGCTGCCGTCTAGTGCCCATTGCAATTAAATTTATATTTGCTTACAAAAACTTGGAGGCACGATTTTGCAGCCATTGATTTGCGCCTTCTAGCAGGATACCAAAAGCTAAACTGTCAGCCATTTAGCTTAACCCCCTAAAAAACAAAAGCGCGGCTATTGCCGCGCTTTTGTTATTCATTATTGATAGTCGTCATACGGTTAAGGAGCCCAATACACCTCGAGCTCAATATCTGGATGCTGCAATATTGCTCGCAGTGGCATCTCTGCAACATCTCCTTGCTGCTTAGCCGCTTTGTAAGTTGCAAGCTTCTGCTCACCACTGATAAGTAACTTCACGACCTTTGATTGGGCAATCGCATGCACGGTTAATGTCATTCGCTCGGTAATCGCTCCTGTCACCTCACTTTCAATAGCATTAATAGCACATACCAGTTGCTCAGCTTGAAGCCCAGCTTCTAAGCCTTGCGCGTGCGGGAAAAGAGACGCAGTATGGCCATCCGGCCCCATGCCCAAAATGGTTACATCATAAGGGCGATGCACTTGCTGATAGTGCTGCTCACATGCCTCAACGCCTTGCTCAGCAGTCGGGGCTGCGTTTTTCATGGTGATAAAGTTAGCGCGCGCAGCCTTATTTTGTAGCAAGGTATTGTTGATGAAAGTCTCGTTACTTTTCTCGTGGCTGGCATCAACCCAGCGCTCATCAACCATAGCAACATCCACTTTGTGCCAATCAATATCAAGGTTTGATAGGTACTTATAGGCTGGAGCCGGCGATGAGCCGCCAGATACCATCAGCGCTGCACGGCTATTCTCAGCGAGACCTTGGGTTAAGCGCTGCTCTAGTGACTCTGCCAAACTGGCGGTCATCTGCTCTTTGGAATCAAAGAAGTGTTCTGTAATATTCGCCATTACGCGCCCTCCCCGGTATTAAACCAACGGTGGTTATTTGTTGCTAAAAGCTCATCTGCATCATCTGGGCCCCATGAGCCAGCTCGGTATAGGGACGGGATCCCTTTTTCCTGCCAACGTTCGATAATAGGATCAATCCATTTCCATGCTTGACGCACTTCATCACGATGAATAAATAGCGCTGGGTTATTGGCCGCCGCATCCAACATTAAGCGCTTATAGGCATCTGAATGGAAACCCTTTGAGTAGGTTTCTGAAAGCTCGATATTTAACGTAACAGGCTCTAGTTGCATTTCTAGATTGTCCAAACGCTTAGACATCAGCGTAAGTTGGATGCTTTCCTCTGGTTGCAGGCGGATCACCAGGCGATTAGGCTGGATGGGACCGACATCTTGCTCATACACATTGTGCGAGACCGGCTTGTATTCAACAACAATCTCCGCACAACGCTTATGCATACGCTTGCCTGTGCGCAAATAAAATGGCACACCAGCCCAACGCCAGTTATCGATATGCGCTTTGATAGCAACAAAGGTTTCTGTCGCGCTTGAGCCTTCACCCAGTTCTTCTAAATACCCCGGCACGAGTTTACCGTCGAGATCGCCTGGTACATATTGGCCACGCACGATATTTTCATCGACTTGCTCAGCCACCAACGGCCTTAGCGCCTCAAGCACTTTTAATTTTTCAGTGCGAATGGAGTTCGCATTGAGCTTATGCGGCGACTCCATCGCCACCAAGCAAAGTAATTGTAACAAGTGGTTCTGCACCATATCACGCAGCGCGCCGGCTTTATCATAGAAGCCCGCGCGGCTTTCAAGGCCCACCGTTTCCGAGATGCTAATTTGAATATTATCAATCGACTTGGCATCCCATAAATTCTCAAACAAAGAGTTAGAGAAGCGCAACGCCATCAGGTTTTGAACCGTCTCTTTGCCTAAATAGTGGTCAATACGGAAAATCTGCTCTTCGCTGAAGAATTGCGCAATTTTCGCGTTAATCTCTTCTGCTGACTTACCACAGTAGCCGATGGGCTTTTCAACCACCACACGCGAGGTGTCAGTAATCAACTCTTTAGCAGAGAGAATTTCACAGCAGGTGCCATACACTGCTGGCGGCAATGATAAGTAGAACACACGTGATTTATCTGCTTCGTGCTCATCTAAAATCGTTTTTAGCTCATCCCAATGACTGTCAGCCTCGGTCACATTGACAACGACTGGTACAAGGAACTCAGCGAACGCCTTCCAATCTTTGGCGTTGTACTCACCTTTGGCCAAGTACTCTTTCATTGCTTTGTGAGCGGTATCAATATATTCGTCACGTTTATCTGCGCCACGAACAGTGGGGAGGATGCGTGTCCCTTGCGGTAGGTTCCCTTCCTGATAAGCGCGATACATCGCCGGAAGCAATTTGCGCAAGGCCAAATCGCCACCGCCGCCAAAAATGATAATATCAAAAGGATTTAGCATGATTTACTCTCTACCTGTTTGGTGCCCATTTCGTGTGGATGCAGATTCACACCCTAGGGGCTGCTCTCATCGGCTATCTATCGAGCCAATAATACTTGTTATTATGAGGACAGTATAACCTTTCGCGGCTCTATCCTGTGACAGTTTTCACACTCACATCGATGAATACGAAGTCAGCGGCCAAATCCACCTAAATGAAAATGGCAAAGCTCCGACACAGTTTTCGTGTTATCGGAGCTTTAGAATAAATGAGTCTTAGGGTAACTATACGTCCTCTCACAAACATACAGGCCCTAAAGACTCCAGCGCTACCCGTTCAAAGGTATTCTTTTGTGCTGGTCCGTAAAGGAAATAGAGTCTTAGAGGGTCAGTAAAACCACACTGCCCCTCTAAGCCCTCCAGCGCTACTCGGCTGTGCTGCCTAGGCAGCAAATTCTGTTTATCGTTTACTTTGATAATAATTCATTAATCCGGCTGTCGAACTATCGTGATCGCCGACTTGGCCATCGCTCAGCTCAGCTTCAATGCTTTTAGCCAATCCTTTGCCCAATTCCACACCCCACTGATCAAAAGAGCAAATTTCAAGGATGATACCTTGGACAAAAATTTTGTGTTCATATAACGCAATGAGGCGGCCAAGTCCTCTCGCATCCACGGTGTCTAACAGTATCGAAGAAGTAGGACGATTGCCTTGATGTACTTTGTGAGCAACCAATTGGTCAATTTCCTCGGAGCTGATCCCTTTTGCTGTGAGCTCATCGCGGATTTGCTCAGCGCTGACACCATTCATCATGGCTTCGGTTTGCGCAAAAAAGTTCGACATCAATACGCGATGATGCTCACCCACTTCCACTTGCGGCTTAATCGAGCCAATAAAATCTGCCGGAACGATGGTGGTGCCTTGGTGTAAATATTGATAAAACGCGTGCTGACCATTTATTCCCGTCATGCCCCAAATTAGTGGGACTGTGGTGTAATTAACGCGAGAACCGGAAAAATTAACTGACTTACCGTTACTTTCCATTTCCCCCTGCTGTAAATAGGCAGGGAGCATATGCAATGCTTGGTCATAGGGTAAAATAGCTTGCGCCTTATGGTCTAAGAAAGTGGTATTCCAGACACTTAATAGCCCCATCAGCACCGGGATGTTGTTCGCCATTGGCTGGTTTTTGAAGTGTTGGTCAATTTCAAATGCCCCTTCAAGCAACTCTATAAAGGCATCGAAACCTAAATATAAAGCGATAGGTAAACCAATTGCGCTCCACATTGAAAATCGACCACCGACCCAATCCCACATGGTAAATACATTCTCAGGCGCAATGCCAAATGCAGAGGTTTTCTCTAAATTGGTGCTCACAGCAACGAAGTGCTTAGCAATTGCACCCGCTTCGCTCGTAGCATCTTGTAACCATTGCACCGCTGTTTGAGCGTTGGTCATGGTTTCAGAGGTGGTAAAAGTCTTTGAGGAAATAACGAACAGTGTGGTTTCAGGGTCAACCGCATCCAGTACTTTCGCAATTTGTACACCATCGGCGTTGGAAACATAATGTACGTCTAGGGTGTCATCAGCAAAGCTTGCGAGGGCCTCAGTGGCCATTTGTGGACCCAGGTTTGAGCCACCCACGCCTATACTCACAACATGGCGAATTGCCTTGCCGCTAAATCCGAGCCACTCACCTGAGCGCACTTTGGCAACAAAGGCGCGCATTTTCTCCAATTCAGTCTCGACTTGCTCGCTCACATTTTCGCCATCAACGATAATCGCCGATTGCTCACGGTTGCGCAGCGCGCTATGCAAAACGGCGCGCTGTTCGGTAAAATTAATTTTTTCACCCGCGAACATCTTGTCGCGCCACTGCGCTAATTCACAGTCTTCAGCTAAACGAAGTAAATCGTCCTTCACCGGCTGGTTAATTAGCTGCTTAGAATAATCGAATAAAATGCCAGGAGCCTGAACGGAGAAAGTGTTGAAACGCGCATCATCGTTTGCAAAAAGCGTTTTCAAATGGGTGTTTTGTAATTCCTGAGCGCGCTTTTCTAGGCTCTGCCAGCTCGCTAGTTGTGAACGACTTGCTACCATTTTATACTTCCTCTAAGTCCTTGCTTATGGGGCTATTGTTACTATCATTAGCGCTAGGTAAAGATACGAAAGGCTCGCTGTGAAAAAGTGAATTGTCAGCGAAGAGACTCTTTTACCTGCAAATATACGAAATTCAACCTAACGGCGTTAACACTAAGTTAAAATGACAACGCTGTCAATCTGCTAATTTGCGATTTTAGTGGAGGGATCATAGCGCATAATTTCGTCTTTGACACCGGTATCATGAGGAAAATTTAAAATTTTCTCTGCTATTTGCATTTAACTTTAGATACACTCATGGAGAAGCATGGCTATGTATGCGTTTTAAGCGATTGTAATTGCTCTACAGCAACGCCAAAGCGATTTTATCGGCAAGGACATAATAGAGCACGCTTAAGCAAAACAGGTCCACCGCGATAGTGACCTCTGTGTCTGCTACTCTTAATGACAACACCTGTGTGCCAACACAGACATAATAAGAAAAGAACATGAAAGTAACGATAAATGATGTCGCGAAACTAGCTGGTGTATCAATGAAAACGGTTTCGCGAGTAATAAATAACGAGCCGTCCGTGCGCAAGAAAACGCACGATATCGTTATGGCCGCTGTAAACGAATTAAACTACCAACCTAACCTAGCTGCCCGCAACCTTGCAGGAACATCCTCTTATGCCATTGGCCTAGTGTATGATAACCCCAACGCCTATTATGTAATTGATATGCAAAACGGGGTATTGTCTCACTGTCGAAAAGAGGGTTATGAGTTGGTCATTCACCCTTGCAGTTATGCCGATAGCACTATGCAAGAAGAACTAAAAACCATGATCAAGCGCTCGCGTATCGCAGGCCTAGTGTTAACCCCACCCCTTTCAGAACAGCAAGCATTGATTGATATGCTCGATGAGATGGGTATGCATTATGTACGCATTCTCTCTGGCCGTGGTGATAGCGAACAGACGAGCCCGTGTATATATGTAAATGACTACGCTGCTGCATACGAAATTACGTCTCACTTGATAAGTTTAGGACACCGTAACATCGCTTTCATTTGTGGTGATCAGGGGCACAAATCAACCACCGAACGACTCGCTGGCTATGAACAAGCCTTGCAAGATCATAGTATCAAGGTGCGTGAGGAGCTAATTTATCGCGGCGACTACTCATTTGAATCTGGCGTCAATGGTGCTAAAGCCCTGCTTAAGGAAGGGAACCGTTTGGATATCAGTGCGGTGATGGGTGGTAACGATGAAATTGCAGCAGGCGCACTCTTTGCAGCGCGGCTTATGGATATGGCTATTCCCGATGAGTTATCGATCACGGGGTTTGAAGACTCGCCCTTCTCCAAACAAACTTGGCCAAAGCTGACCACCGCGCATCAAGATAATGATGTTATCTCTCAGCATGCCGCACGCTTGCTTTTTAGTAAGACTCGGGGAGCCCGTAATCAAGATAAAGAAATTATTCGCACTTTCACCCCCTCATTAGTGATGCGCGACAGCTCAGGCCCATTGAGCTAGGTAAACGCCTTAAAAGCGGTGCTCGTCACCGCTGTATTGTTCGTATAAGCCCTTACAACTGTTGTGAAATGACCGAGAAATAAGGATAATACGCGGGTTCTTTTCAGTTTTTTGGGTAGCTATGACGGAATATCTCTTACTGCTCGTCAGTACCGTGTTGGTAAACAATTTCGTGCTCGTACAGTTTCTTGGCCTATGCCCCTTTATGGGCGTATCAAGTAAGCTGGACACCGCCGTGGGCATGTCTATGGCCACCACCTTTGTATTGACGCTGGCCTCCGTCACCAGCTACCTGGTTAATCAATATATTTTGCTGCCCTTAGAGCTCACCTTTTTGCGTACTATGAGTTTCATCTTGGTGATCGCCGTGGTGGTGCAGTTTACCGAAATGGTGGTGCAGAAGACTTCGCCGACGCTCTATCGCTTGTTAGGTATCTTTTTGCCGTTAATTACCACTAACTGCGCCGTACTCGGCGTTGCCCTGTTAAATATCAAAGAGCAGCATAGCTTTGTTGAATCTGCCGTATATGGCTTTGGTGCTGCCGTTGGTTTTTCTCTGGTACTGGTTCTATTCGCTGCTATGCGTGAGCGTTTGGCCGGCGCCGATGTACCTGTGCCATTCAAAGGTGCAGCAATCGCTATGGTAACGGCGGGACTTATGTCGATGGCCTTTATGGGCTTCAGCGGATTGGTAACGTTTTAATATGACCTTATTTTATGCCTTAATCGCCCTTGGTGTACTGGCCCTTATTTTTGGCGTGATCCTCGGTTTTGCTGCTGTGCGCTACCGAGTTGAAAGCGATCCTGTTGTCGAGCAAATTGATGCCATTTTGCCACAAACTCAATGTGGTCAATGCGGTTACCCTGGCTGTCGCCCTTATGCCGAAGCCATTGCCAACGGTGATGATGTCAACAAATGCCCGCCAGGGGGTGAAGCGACTGTTAAGAAGCTAGCCGACTTAATGGGAGTAGAAGCGAAGCCGCTCGCCGGTGGCGAGGAAGCAGAGCCAGAGAAAAAAGTTGCCTACATTCGCGAAGACGAATGCATTGGCTGCACTAAGTGTATTCAAGCATGCCCGGTTGACGCCATTGTTGGCGCAACACGACAAATGCATACCGTACTCAAAGATGAGTGCACTGGCTGTGATTTGTGTGTTGAGCCCTGTCCGGTGGATTGCATTGATATGATCCCTCTAGCGCAAAGTAAACAAACGTGGAAATGGCAGCTCGATGCCATCCCCGTGACTCAGATAGATTAAGAGGTGTAGTGTGGACTCTTTATTATCACGTATTCGTCGCGGTGAGTTGTGGCAAAGCCCAGGTGGTATTCACCCGCCTACCCATAAACATAAAACGAACTCGCTCCCTATTCACAGCTTACCTTTGCCCGAAAAACTGGTGCTGCCAATCAAACAGCACATTGGTGCCGAGGGGCAGTTATTAGTAAGCGCAGGTGAGCAGGTATTGAAAGGCCAGGCTCTCACTCGCCCCAATGCCAATTGGTCAGTGCCCGTGCATGCACCCACCTCGGGTCGGATAGTGGATATCACGCCTATGCCCTCGGCGCACCCTTCAGCCATTCCTGAGCTGAGTATTATTATTGAACCCGATGGCCAAGAGACTTGGTGTGAGCTTGTGCCTCACCCTAATTATCAGCAGCTTAGTGCCGAGCGACTAGTTGATATCATTCATTATGCTGGTATTTCTGGCATGGGCGGTGCGGGTTTTCCGACCTATGTTAAAACCGCAAGCAAACAGCCAATCGATATTTTGATTGTTAATGGCGCCGAATGTGAACCTTATATCAGCGCCGATGATGTGCTTATGCAAGCGCACAGTGAAGAAATCGTGCGCGGTATCCATATCATCCAGCACTTACTGGGTCCTGAGTTGACTATCATTGGTATTGAAGATGATAAGCCGAAGGCCATCGAGGCGATGACTCAGGCCTGCGCCGACTACGACAATATTATCGTCCGAGCGATTGAAACCAAATATCCTTCGGGCGGCGAAAAGCAGCTTATTCAGATACTCACCTCCAAAGAGGTGCCTGCTGGCGGGATCCCCGCCGATATCGGTGTGCTGGTACAAAATGTGGGCACCTTATATGCCATTCAACAGGCTGTAGAACTTGGAAAGCCACTGATCGAACGTGTTGTCACCCTTGCAGGCGAAACTCTTGAGCAACAAGGTAACGTTTGGGCTTTACTGGGAACGGAAATTAAGCATTTATTAGCTTTCCAAGGTTTTAATCCTGAGCCAATGCAACGGGTGATTATGGGGGGGCCAATGATGGGCTTTACCTTGCCCAGTGTGCGCATACCTGTAGTCAAAACCACCAACTGCATATTAGCTCCCAGTAACCAAGAACTGCCGGCGCCCGGTGATGAGCGCGCTTGCATTCGCTGCAGTGCCTGCGCAGATGCCTGCCCTGCTAGCTTATTACCCCAGCAGCTGCAATGGTTTGCCAAAACCAAAGAGTACCAAAAACTCGAAGAACATAAGTTATTTGATTGTATTGAGTGCGGTGCTTGCGCCTACGTGTGCCCAAGTGAAATTCCGCTGGTACAGTATTACAGAGTCGCAAAAGCTGAAATTCGCGAACAACAAATAGAGCAAGTAAAAGCTGAGCGTGCACGCGAGCGCTTCGAAGCGAGAAAAGCACGCTTAGAGCGCGAGCAAGAAGAGCGCCGCAACCGCCACAAACGGCCCAGCCGAAGCGCTGCTAAAAGCAGTGAAAGTAAGGACAAAGTGGCTGAAGCCCTGGCTCGTGTGAAAGCAAAGAAAACAGAGCAAGGTGATAACAAGGAAAAAGTCGCCGAAGCGATTGCCCGCGCCAAAGCCAAAAAAGCGCAAGGTGAAGCCCCTGAGCCAGATAACTCAGAGGTTGCTCAAGCTCGTGCGCAAAGAAAAGAGCAGGCTCGTGCATACAAGGCACAAAAACAACAGCCTGAGCAAGCGCCAAGCGCAACAGCGGATGATAAAAAAGCCGCAGTCGCCGCAGCTGTTGCTCGTGCTAAGGCGAAAAAAGCCCAGCAAAGTGAACAAAGTGATAGCCAGCCCACAGCCGCAGAAGATAAAAAGGCTGCCGTAGCCGCTGCCATAGCTCGCGCCAAAGCGAAAAAAGCGGCAAAAGCCGATGCATCTACG
>CEVA01096561.1_pt1 | contig 48874 bp, 44 predicted proteins | sample 361521 | NCBI WGS metagenome assembly CEVA01 (sample SAMEA2622823, study PRJEB7988) | marine metagenome | isolation source: saline water (ENVO:00002010), including | reverse complement strand
CACCTGCCGGTGACAGGGGAGACGCCGATCGTTTCACTGCACGAAGGCAACACGCCGCTGATACGCGTGCCGAATTTCGTGGCGGCCATCGGCGGCGAATTCGAGCTGTACCTGAAATGCGAAGGGCTAAACCCAACGGCTTCCTTCAAGGATCGAGGAATGACCATCGCGGTGAGTCGGGCGGTGGAACGCGGGGCACAAGTGGTAGTCTGCGCCAGCACGGGCAACACTAGCGCCAGCGCGGCAGCCTTTGCGGCCCGCGCGGGAATCAAGTGCGTGGTACTTAACCCGGAAGGTAACATCGCCTACGGCAAGCTGGCGCAATCGCTGATGTATGGAGCGCAAACGTTGGCCGTGCAGGGAAGTTTCGACGCCGCACTGGAGATTGTTCGTGATCTTGGAGACACGGGCGCAGTGGAAGTGGTGAACAGTATCAACCCAAACCGGCTGGAGGGACAGAAGACGGCGGCATTCGAAATTTGCGACGCTCTGGGCGACGCACCGGATTTTCATTTTTTACCCGTGGGCAATGCGGGAAACATCACTGCCTACTGGAAGGGTTACGTGGAATATCAGGAAGCAGGCGAATCGGAGACACAGCCGCGGATGATGGGCTGGCAAGCGGCGGGCGCGGCGCCCATCGTGGATGGTGCGCCGGTGGCGTTCCCGGAAACAGCCGCCTCGGCCATCCGCATTGGCAATCCGGCGAGTTGGGCGGCGGCCAAGGATGCGGCGCGTGATTCCGGCGGGCGAATTGATAAGGTGACGGATGGGGAGATTTTCAGCGCGTATAAATTGCTCGCGGGCAAGGAGGGAATTTTCGTGGAGCCAGCCTCGGCGGCGGCCTTGGCGGGAGTGATTCGCAGCCATCAGGCGGGCGCCATTCCGCCGGGCAGCTTGGTGGCGGCCACAATGACGGGCCATGGCTTGAAGGACCCAGACAACGCAGTGGAAAACGCGGGCATTGAGCCGACCCCGGTGGCGGCGGAGTTGGATGCTGTAAAGGCGGCAATTGGATTGTAGCGAATGGCTTTAATTGTACAGAAATTTGGCGGGACTTCGGTCAAGGACACGGACCGAATCAAGAACGTGGCTGCACGGGTGGCAAAGTATCGTCAAGGCGGCGATCAGGTCGTCACGGTTGTTTCCGCAATGGGCGGAGTAACAGACAACCTCATCGGCTTGGCAAAAGAAATCAATCCGCTGCCCAGCGAGCGGGAGATGGACATGCTGCTCTCAACCGGCGAGCAGACGACCATCGCACTGCTGGCCATGGCACTGCATTCGCTGGAAGTGGAAGCCGTGTCACTGACAGGCGCACAGGCGGGCATCACCACCGACGGTGTTCACTCCAAGGCGAAGATTCAGAACATCACGCCGAGCCAAGTGCATGCCATGTTGGATGAGGGCAACGTATGTATCGTGGCAGGCTTTCAAGGGCAGACGCCTGACGGAAGAATCACGACTCTGGGCCGGGGAGGTTCCGACCTGACAGCCGTGGCATTGGCGGCGGCACTGGAAGCGGACTTGTGCCAGATCTACACGGACGTGGACGGGGTGTACACGGCCGACCCGCGGATTGTTCCGGATGCCCGCAAACTAAACGAAATTTCCTATGATGAGATGCTGGAACTGGCGGCGACGGGGGCAAAGGTCATGCAAAGCCGATCGGTGGAATTTGCGAAAAAATTTGATGTGAAATTTGAAGTGCGCTCGAGTTTAAACAACAACCCTGGAACAATCGTGACGGAAGAGACAGACAGCATGGAGGCCGTGGTGGTCCGCGGCGTGGCATTGGACAAGAATCAGGCCAAGGTGACGCTGGTGGGCGTGCCGGATCAGCCGGGTATGGCCGCCCGGGTGTTTGGCGAACTGGCGGCAAAGGCGGTCAACATTGACATGATCGTCCAGAACATCAGCCATGGGACGGCAACACCGGCAACGGATCTTTCCTTCACCGTGGACAAGGCCGACCTCGCCAAGGCGCAGCAGGTCATTGGCGGCCTGCAGGAAGAGGTTCGGTTTGCGGAGGTGATCGCGGATGAGGATATCGCCAAGGTCTCGGTGGTGGGCGTGGGCATGCGCAGCCATTCTGGTGTGGCAGCGAAGGTCTTCGAGACACTTGGCGGGGGCGGCATCAACATCGAGATGATTTCAACGAGTGAAATCAAGATTTCGGTGGTGGTCGAGGGAGGCAAGGGAGAAGAGGCGACGCGCTCCCTACACGCGGCATTTTTCGACGAGGAAAAATGAATGAGCGGGCCCATTAGCCAGTTCATCCGGCAACATTTCCGCCATTTCAATGCGGCGGCGCTGGTGGACGCGGCAGAGGGCTATTCCAAACTGCTTGAGGACGGCGGCCGAATGTTTCTGGCCGTGGGCGGAGCCATGAGCACGGCGGAATTGGGGCTCTCATTGGCGGAGATGATTCGGCGCGACAAGGTGCATGGCATCAGTTGCACCGGCGCCAATCTGGAGGAAGACCTGTACAACCTCGTGGCGCACGACTACTACGAGCGTTTGCCCAATTACCGCGACCTGAAACCAGCCGATGAACAAGCGTTGCTGGAGCGCCAGTTAAACCGCGTGACCGACACGTGCATCCCAGAGGAGGAAGCCATGCGGCGTCTGGAGGGGAAAATTGTGCCGCGATGGACGGCAGCCGAAGCCGGCGGCGAACGTAAGCTGCCTCACGAGTTTCTGTACGAGAGCCTCTTGAGCGGCGAACTCGAGGAGTTTTACCAAGTGGACCCAAACCACAGTTGGGTACTGGCCGCTGCGGAGAAAAACCTGCCATTGTTTGTGCCCGGCTGGGAGGACAGCACTCTGGGCAACATGTATGCCGCGGAATGCATCCGAGGCGGCTTGGCCACGCCGCAAACAATGCGCGGCGGAGTGGAGTACATGATCGAGTTGGCGCGGTGGTACGAAGCGACAACGGTGGATGCGCCGCTGGGATTTTTTCAGATTGCCGGCGGCATCGCGGGCGACTTTCCCATCTGCGTCGTGCCGATGCTGGAGCAGGATTTAAAGCGGGCTGCGGTGCACAAGTGGGCCTACTTCTGCCAAATCAGCGATTCAACGACAAGCTACGGCAGCTACTCCGGCGCTGTACCCAACGAGAAGATCACCTGGGGCAAGCTCGACGCCGACACTCCCAGCCATGTCATTGAAAGCGACGCCACCATCGTCGCTCCCCTAATCTTCGCCCACGTCTTGGGGTGGTGACTTCGTGCTGCCGGCATCTTGCCGGCAGTGGGCGCTTGTCGAACTGCCGGCAAGATGCCGGCAGCACAGTACCGCCAACGCCACGCATAACACCGCGCTCGGCCAACGCACCACGTCCGGCGCGAACACTACCGCCGCGTTGACTACCATGAAAAACAGGAAACCGTGAATCGCCCAAGCCACCCACTTCGCGCGGCGCGCGTATGAATCCGTGTCCCACCACAGCCAAGCGGCGTCCACGATCCACACCGCCGTGAACAGGTAGTTGAACCAGATGCCCGAGCCGAAGGGGGTGCCAATGACGGCCTCGCTTTGCTGGGCCACATGCTCCACGGCGGCAGTGTGGCTCCACCCGTGGGTGAAGTGGAAAGCGGCGAGGATGTGCAGGCTGTTGAGATCGCATCCCGCGCCCCACACCCACTTGGCCACGCGCCGGTTGCCGTGCAGCAGCAGAAACGCGCCGGCAAAGTAGCCCGCCAGCGCCAGCCACGCAGTGACGCGCACTGCCCAATCACCGCCGTCCATTTAAAGCTCCGTGGACTCGTCGGCGGATGCACCGCCGCCTCGCTCCAGCTTGATCACCCGTTTCTTGATAATCTCCAGCTGCTTGGTCAGCTCATAGCTGGCCTCGTAAATGGCCGTTTGCGTCTCCTCATCTCCCAGCGCGTTGACCGCGGGATTCACGTGCATCATTTCCTGCGCAATAACCGTGCAGTGGTGCTTGATTTTTTCACTGGCCTCGGCGCGGTCCATTTTCTCAATAAGTTGCTCGGCCGCCGGAAAGGTCAAACACCCCGCCTGTCGTAAACGAGCAATCCTCGCTCGCCAGCCAGGCCACCATGGCGGCGGCCTCGTCGACCTCGCCAAAGCGGCCCATGGGGATCTTGCTGAGCATGTAGTCAATGTGCGCCTGCGTGCACTGCTTTAAAATATCGGTCTGGATGACGGCGGGGGTGAAACAGTTCACCAGTACGCCGTCCTGGGCCAGCTCCTTGCCGAGGCTCTTGGTCAAGCCGATGACGCCCGCCTTGGCGGCGCTGTAGGCGCTGGCGTTGGGGTTGCCCTCCTTGCCGGCGATGGAGGCGGTGTTGATGATGCGCCCCCAGCCGCGCTCGCGCATGTGCGGCACCACCGCGCGGCAGCAGAGGAACACCGCGTTCAAGTCCACGTCGATCACGCGGCGAAACTCGTCCACGGGATACTCCCACGTCTTGTGGTTGCCGCCCGCGATGCCGGCGTTGTTGCATAGGATGTCGATGCCACCCAGCTCGGCCAACGTCGCGTCAGTAGCAGCCTGTACCGAATCGGCATCGGTCAACTCCACCGTCTGCATGGCCACGTTGCCATGCTCGGACAACGCCTGCACCGCCTCGGCAGCCACCTCGGTGTCCACGTCCCACAGGCAAACGCCCGCGCCCGACTGCAGCAAACGCTGGCTGATGGCATACCCAATACCTCGCGCTCCACCAGTAACGACAGCGTTGCGGTTGGAAAGATCGATTTGGTTCACGGGCGGGAAGTGTCATTTTTCAATTTTCAATGATCAAGGAATTTTCAGTCCCCAGTTGAATTCTCCGCGTCTCTGCGTCTCCGCGTGCGTTCTTTATTTTCACACGGAGACGCAGAGGCACGGAGGTAGCCATTCAGTGGGGCAGCCCGCAAGAGACGCGCCGGTGTGCACCCCGGCGGCTCCTGGAGGGTTCGGCCTAAGCCGCCTCATCTTGAGGATAATCCTCATTGGCGGCGTCCAAGGGCTGACTGAGAGTTGCCTTGCGGGTCAACCCGGTGGCCTTGTCCTCTGGCAGCTTGTAGCCGTTGGCACGCAGCATTTCGATGCGGATGCGCGGATTGCTATGCCCGCGCACGGCATTCATGATGCGCAGATACAGGTCATTCATGTCTTCCTGCAACTCCCGCCGGCTGCCAATGGCGCCGCGAAACTTGGAGGTCAGTTCCACGATGACCACCTGGGCATCGCGCAACACCTGCACCTTCGCCTTAAACTGCTCCAGCGTCAGCCCGCTCAGGACTTCCTCCGCAGCATACTCCGCCCACGTGATCGCGAGCAGATCCAGCTTCTGTATCAGCTTCTTCAAGTACATGTCGCTATTCTCCTTTCTGGCATCCCATCGCCTCCATCCGGCGCCGGCCCGTGTCGTGCGGCCTGTTTTCGCTCTTGGAAATTTCGTCCATAATTAAATGCTACCGCTTTTTTTTGTGAGAGCAAGAGGAAATTAATACAGATTCACAAGAAAGTAATAATCTTACAGGGCAGGCTCCGCAGCCCCTTAAAAATAGGAGGTTTTTGCCGGTTCGGCCTGAAAGAAAGTGGGGTTGATATCGAAAAAAAATTTCCAGAATAGCCGGGGCCACCCCAAGATGCCGCCGTTTGACGAGCATGGATCGCCGAAACCACGCCCTGTTTTGACGAAACCACCCCGTGTTTCGGCGAAAACACCTCATGGATTCCGCAAATCACCCCCATGTTTTGGCGAAACCACCCCATGGATTCCCCAAACCACCCCGTGTTTCGACGAAACCACCGGGTGAAATGACCAAATCACAAACCCCAATACCCCCTCCGCGCCTCCGCGCCTCCGCGTGAGGATAAAAACACACGCGGAGACGCGGAGGCGCGGAGAAAAGTCTTGGGGCTTGGCCCTTGGGCCTTGGTCATTTAAATTCCCCTTATGGTTAAAACAGAAATGCATCGGGTGGTGATGGTGACGGTGCCGAACATCACGATGGGGCGGCGGTTGGCAAAGATGGCGCTGGAGGCGCAGCTGGTGGCTTGCGTGAACATCGTGTCAGGCGTGGAGTCGCATTACTGGTGGCAGGGCAAGCTGTGCAAGGACCGCGAGCTGATGCTGGTGATGAAGACCACACGGGCGCGGCTCAAGCGGCTGGAGAAGCTGGTGACGGGGGAGCACCCGTATGTGACGCCAGAGTTCATCGTGCTGCCCATCACGGCGGGCAGCAAGAAGTACCTGGACTGGGTGCGGACGAGCGTGTTTTAAGGACGTCGATGGTGCGCGGTGATGAAGGTTCTTGGTGCCGGCCTTGTTTTCAATCTTGAACCGCCAATTGGGATGGTTTTTGTGAATGAGGGCGGCTTGACGGGCTGGAGGCATGAGCCTAGCTTTCGGCTGATGAAATTTTTCTGGAGTGTGGCCGTGGTGGTGGGTGCCTTGTGCGGAAGAATGCCGGTGGCGGGGCAGGATACGCCAGGAAGCGGCGGGGGATTCCGCGACCAAAACATGGTGGTGGGTGTGGTGGGTGGCCGCGTGATCACGAAATGGGATGTGATGCGGCGCTTGGACCGGAAGCGGCCGGGATTCAGCGGCGCCTTCAATGAACTGGCGGCGCAGTTGCGGGAAGCCAAAGAACAACTGAAATCGGCGGCAAGTTCTGATGAACAGGACCGACTTAAGGCAGCGCTGGACCGGGTGGATTCGCTGATGGCGGTGCAATTGTCGACGTTCCGGGGTGAGCAACGGAAAATAATGGACGATCAGGTGTTGGTGGAGCAGGTGAAGGCACAACCAAATTATCAGGAGCCACCGGGTCTGGTGGATTACATCATGACGGCCCGGATCAAGGCCAACAAGGACGGCCTGACGGGATTGATCCGCCAATTGCAAAGCGAAGGGCGAACGATGGAGATGCTGCGAAGGGAGGTTTTGGATGACTGGATTTCGCGGCAGGTGGTACGGGAATTGAGCCAGCAGGTAATTGTGTCCCCGAAGCAGGTACGGGACAAATATCGCGCGGAGTTTGCCTCTCAGGCAGGCAAAAGTTTTGACGTAGCGGACATGTACCTGATGCGCCTGGAATGGGACAACACCAAGGCGGCAACACTTCGCCCGGAAATGGAGAAGCTGGTGGCGGGCATCAAGTCAAAGGAGGAATTCATGGCGGCAAGCAAGGATGTGGGCTCGGAAGGGGACGGGCCGCAGGGATTAATTTCCCTGGACCTGGAGGCGGACCAAGGGGAACTGGACCGGCGGCGAAAGGGTTCACTGCCGGGCACGCCGGACATTGACGCCCTGCCAACCGTGGAGCGATCCGGGCTTTTAAGGGACGCGCATTTCCGGCGCCTGATGGTGAAGGTGGCGGGTATGAAGCGAGGCGAAGCGGGTTATTTTTTGCCGCTTGGCGGCAGCCATGTTTTTGTGATTTACGTAAACGAGGTGATCCGCGGGTATCAAATCCCGCTGGAAGACCAACAAAAGCAAATCCATGCGGATCTGTTCGCCCGCGCGATGCTGGGCCTGCGCGACCGCAAGGTGGCGGAGGCGCGCAAGCAGGTGTTTTCAATCGACTATCTGGATGATGAAAACAAGGGCGAGATTTCTCTTTTAAACGTACCCAAGGAAAAGGAACCGCCGCCCGTGCCTGCCCCGCCACAGCCATGAGCGGCACGGGATTGTCACTTGTGTTTCTGGCGGATCGGGTTAGCCTGCCGGGCTGCCGGAGTCATTTTATGATCAAGCGCATCTTAATTTCTTGGATTCTGCTGGGGCTGTGCGTGGCGACGCCACAAGCGGCGGACTTGAAGACCCTTCAGGCCAAGGCGGAAAAAGGCGATGCGGATGCCATGGTGGATTTGGCCGAAGCCCATTACTGGGGACGCGAAGTAGAGCTGGACTGGGCGAAATCCATGGAATGGGCGGAACAGGCCGCAGCCAAGGAGCACCCCGTGGGCACCTACCGGATGGGCGTACAGCATTTGCTGGGGCAGGGCGTGGAGTCGGATATTACGCTGGGCCAGCAGTTGATCAATCTCTCGGCGGAAGGCTTGGAAAAACGTGCCAAGGAAGGGGACCATCGAGCCCAATTGTTTCTGGCGACCCTTTACAACGTGGGCCTTGGGCGTTTGGGGAATGTGACGAAAGGGCGCGAATGGATGGAGATGGCGGCCGAAGGCGGCCAACCGGAAGCGCAATATGCCATGGGCCGGGTTTACCACTATGGCGTGGGTGTGACGAAAAACCCGGAACAAACTCGGAAATGGTGGAGCCGCGCAGCGGAAGGAGGGCATGTCCCCTCGCAGTACAACCTGGGCGCCATGCTGCTGGCCTCGGGAAAGGAAACCGACCAGATACAGGGTCTAAAACTGTTGCGGCAAGCGGTCGATGCGGGGTTTGACCGAGCGGAACGCACGTTGGGCACCGCACTGTTGACAGGCGCGGGTACAAAGCGAGACGACAAGGCCGCCTTCGAGTTTTTTAAAAAGGCGGCGGAACAAGGCAATGTGCAGGCGCAGTATCTTACCGGTCAGGCACTGGCCAAGGGGGTGGGCGTGGAGACAGACCCAGCGGAGGCAGCGGTTTGGCTGACCTTGGCGGCGCGCGGAGGGCACGAAGGAGCGGGTGTCAGCCGAGCCAACGTGAGCAAATTGCTTAAGGCAGAGCAACTGCTTCAAGTGCGCCTGAAGGCAACGCGATTCAAGGCGGAGCCCAGCATGGCCACGCGCAAGGCGGGGGCGGGGCTAATTGCCGCGGAACAGAATTTCCTCGCGTCACTGAGTTTTGAAGAGCTGAAGAAACAGGCGAAGCAGGGCAATGAAGACGCGCGTGTGCGGCTGTCAAAAATTTACTTCGAGGGCTGGCGTCTGGGCCGGGAGATCATTGTGCCACGTAACCTGCGGGAAAGTGTACGATTGACCACGGAATTGGCGGCCAGCGGCCACGCCGACAGCCAATGGAACTTGGGCTTGTTCTATCGAATGGGGGTGTTCGAGCAAAAACCGGGGAGCGACCGGGTGTACATCATCAAGAAAGACCTTGAGTCGATGGCAAAGTGGATGCGCAAGGCCGCGGATCAGGATTACACGAGTGCCATGGTGGTGCTGGGCGGGCTGCATGAAAAGGGCGAGGGTGTGCCGCTGGATTATGCCAAGGCGATGGAGTGGTTTCACAAGGCGGCCAAGATGGGCGACGCGCAGGCCTGCCACCTGATCGGCTTGGCCTACCGCGCGGGCCGCGGCAAGGTGGTGGAGATGGACAAGACCAAGGCGGTGGAATGGTTCCGGCGAGGGGCGGAGATGGGTGATCCACAGGCACAGCACGACTTGGGCGGTGCCTTGGCCGAGGGCGAGGGAGTAGCCAAGGATCTTGCGGAGGCACGGGAATGGCTCCGGCGAGCGGCATGGCAAAACGAGCGCACGGCGCAGTTTGAACTCGGACGGATGTTATACAATGGAATCGGCGGCGAAAAAGACGTGGTGCGCGGAGCCATGTGGATCAATCTCGCGGCAAACAACCGGGTGTCGGGTGCGGTGGATTTATTCCTGAAGATCAAGGATGAACTGAGCCCGGTGGAGAAGGCTAGAGCGCGGGAACTGGTGAGCAAATTCACACCACGCAAGGAACAGCGCGTAGTGGCCAACCCGGCAGGAGACTTGGCCAAGACTCAGGAAGCGGCCATGCGCGGGAACAAGGAGGCGCAATATCAGCTGGGGCTTCGCCACTTGAACGGCACGGGAGTCAAGCGCGACCTCGTTGAAGCCTGCAAATGGTTCAACCTTGCCGCGTTGCAAAACCACGCACCGGCGCTCAAGGAATATGAGGCACTCAGCTTGAAAATGACTCCGGCCCAGATCAATGAGGCCGACAAGCGCGTCAGCGCCTTTAAACCCAAGCCCTGATGAACTGGACCCTGCGATTATTGACGGCTGCTTTCCTGACACTGGCTCCTGTCCGAGTGGACGCGGCGGACTTGGACGGGCTGCGCAAAAAGGCTGAGGATGGCGATGCGGCGGCGCAGTATCAACTGGGCGAAATCTTGGCCACGGGCGAGGGGGCTCCACAGAATTTCGTGGCAGCGCTTCAGTGGCTGGGCATGGCGGCGGAACAAAAGGAGCCCCGTGCATTGTACCGCGTGGCCGCAATGATGCATGAGGGCGAAGGCATGCAGCGCAACATGGTGCAGGCCGGCGCCATGTTTCAATCCGCGCAAAAAGGCCTGCTGGAATTGGCTCAAAAAGGCGACCTGGACGCGGCCAGCAAACTGGGCACCCTGCACACCACTGGCGTACTGGGCAAACCGGACTTGGAGGAGGGACTCAAGTGGATTCGTCAGGCGGCCGAAAAGGATTGGGCCAAGGCACAGTATGACCTTGCGGGGCACCTGCTTTTCGGCCGGGGCATCAGTCCGGACAAAAACAAGGCCATGCAATGGATGACGCGTTCGGCTAAGGGCGGTCATCCTCAAGCTCAATTCGGCCTCGGCGCGGCTTTTGCGAACGCGGAGGGCATGGGACGTGATTTAAAGGCAGCTAAAGAGTGGTTGCTCAAGGCGAGCCGCACGGGCGATCCCAAGCTGGCAGGACACGCCAAGCAGTTGCTGGCCCGGGTGGAAGCTGGCGACCTGCGGGAACTACCGGATGTAAAGGTGCTTGCCAAGAGCGCGGCCAAGGGGGTGGCGGACGCACAATATCGGCTGGGCGCAATCCACCGGGATGGCGTGGGCATGGCGCAGGATTATAAAAAGGCGGCTGAGTTTTATGAGCAGGCCGCCAAGCAGGGCCACGCTCTGGCGAGCTATGGCCTCGGAGGGTTGCTGGTGGGCGGACTGGGTGTGGAGAAGGATGCCAAGGCGGCATACAAGTGGTGGCTGGCAGCGGCCAACCGAGGCTTGGCGGTGGCACAACTGGACTTGGGCATTCTCCTCATCAAGGGGGAAGGCGCTGAAAAGGATAATGCGGAGGGATACAAATGGCTGACATTGGCCGCCCGCGCGGAGGAACCTCGGGTCAAGCAACGTGCTATTCAGGTGAGGGATAATCTTTCCCGGGTAATGAAGGGCACCGACATCATCGATGGCCTGCGCCGGGCGCGAAAGTTTGAGCCCATCAAGCAAGCAGACAAGTAGAACTTTAAAGGGGCAGTTCCCACGTCTGGTTGCATCTGACCGCGGGATGAGATTCGATCGACAAGACAAAACCCTCCCCCCGGTACAACCCCACCGCCTCCTTCAATACATCGGCTGTACCCAGCACTAATTTCTTCGCGCCTCTGCCCTTGGCTTTGGCCACCGCCTTACGAAGCAGCAGCTTGCCCAATCCCTGCCCCCGCCATTCCTTTTGAAGATACATTTTTCGAAGTTCCATGACACCCTGGCGCAGCGGCAGCAGTCCAACCGTGCCAATGACACCTTCTTCCACCACCAGCACGGCGAACCAACCCTGATGATAGTGCGACTCGATATTCGCAAGATCCGCATCTGTGCCATACGGGTCCGGCGCCAGTCCGTATTCCGACAACACATTGAACACCAGTTTCTGCACCGGCGCGCTGTCGGCATTTGTCGCCGGTCGAAGGCGAGGCGTGGGAACATCCTTTTGCATTTCTCCGCCGGATGATAAGCCAAGGCACGGTAATCGCAACGCATGAGCGACCTGTTTGAAATCCTGCATGAGAACGATGACCTGCTGGTGATCAACAAAACCGCCGGCCTCGTTTGTCATCCCACCAAGGGGGATGAACGATCAAGCCTGGCCGGCCGCGTGCGCCTGTATCTGGGCGCGGATCGCCCGGTGCATTTCATCAACCGGCTGGACCGTGAAACCAGCGGGGTCGTGTTCGTGGCCAAGGCCAGTGATGCCGCGCGTGAACTGCGTAAGCTTTGGCAGGGTCGAGAAGTGGCCAAGGGGTACTGGGCCATTGTCCACGGCCACGTTCGGGAGGATACCGGCTTGGTAGACGCCCCACTGGGGCCCGATGAATCCAGTGAAATAGCTGTGAAGGACTGCGTCCGCCCCGATGGTGCCGCCGCGCAAACCCGTTTCCGCGCCGACTGGAGATTCACCCGCGAGGAAGGCGATTTCACCTGGCTGCGCGTGGAGCCCGTGACCGGCCGCAAGCACCAGATTCGCATCCACCTCCAGCATCTCGGCCACCCCATCGTGGGCGACAAGCTGTATGGCCTCAACGAATCCTGGTATTTAAAATTCGCCCGCGACGAGTTGGCCAATGACGACTGGCGCCGGTTGATCCTGAAAAACCAAGCCCTCCATGCCCGCAAGGTTCGCTTCCACTGGCGCACACAAGACTGGCTCTTTGAAGCAGAGCCCGAAGACGAATTCTGCGATTTCATCGAAACCTTCGAGGAAGCTGAAGCCAATAGTTCTGAGGTTTGACAGAGGATTATTTGTGTTCTAGGCTCCTCCTTTCCGTGGCCCGTTCGTCTATCGGCTAGGACACAGCCCTCTCAAGGCTGAGAGATGGGTTCGATTCCCATACGGGCTACCATTCTTTAAAGGGAACAAGGAGTGATTGATGAGTGAGATTGAGGGCAGCCAGCAGTATTTCCAGATTATTTTCAACCCAACGAGCGCGGCGGAGTTGGCGGCGATGCCGAAGGATTTGCAGTTGGAAATTCTGGGGGGGTTCAAGGGGGCGGTGGAAGGCCGGCAAGAGTTTGGCCGGTTGGCAAAGGGGCGCAAGTCGCTGGAACGTTTCCGGCTGGGACATTACCGAATTTATTTTGAGCCCCATGAGCTGGGGGTGGTAGTACACCGGATTCTGTCACGCAACACCTTGAAGGATTTCTTCTTCCGCAATACGCGAATGTCGAAGGATGAGGATTTGGCGCTGGCGGAGAATCCAGAGTTCTGGCGAATGATTGAGGAGGCGGCGCGAGTTTCGCGGGCGTAGCCGTTGCCGGAGGTCAGCCGGCATCTTCGCCCAGCTCAACATTCCAGTAGGCGACGTCGATGAAGTGCTTCCAGCTTTCGTGGGCTTTCATGCCAAAGGTGACCTGAACGAAGGGCCGCCACTTGGGCCGCTTGGGGGGACGGATGAGGCGCATGCCGGCCTCGCGGGGGGTACGATTGCCCTTGCGGGTATTGCAGCGGATGCAGCTGCAGACGATGTTTTCCCAGTTGGTGGGGCCGCCGCGGTTCTTGGGGATGACGTGGTCCAAATTCAGGTTGCTGCGTTCAAATAATTTTCCGCAGTACTGGCAGGTGCTCTTGTCACGTTCAAAGATATTGTGGCGGGTGAACTTGATTTCCTTGCGCGGCACACGGTCATAGACCATGAGCAGGATCACGCGGGGCACACGAATCCGAAATGAGACCGCGTGAATGGATTCTGAGTGCGGTTCTTCCTGAGAAAAGTCGGCCCATTGGGAAAAATCAAAGGTTCGAAAATCGCTGCCACCGCCGTTGAGGACCACCTGAGCATGTCCTTGGAAAAGGAGGCTCATGGCACGGCGCACGGAGCAGACATTGACGGCTTGCCAAAGGCGGTTCAACACTAGCACAGGCTGGTTCAACGCGGTGTTCATCGCGACCCTGCGTTAGGGTAACGACCGGCTTCCGTCACGTCAATGCGGGAGGGTGGCGCCATATGTTATTCACAATAATGGAATAAATATTGCTTAAACCAGCGGACCGCCCTAGGCTCGCAGCGTGAGGAGGTTTGGGGCGGCCGTGTTCGCGGCCCTTGTTTCAGCAGTGGTATCGGCACATGCCGTGGAGGAGCCTTATGAGGCGTATCTTCGCGTGGCCAACCAAGTTGCTGAAGGAGATCGCCTTTATTTTTCCAAGCCTATCGAGGCGCTCCAGCAATACCTTCGGGCGCAGCAAACCCTGCGAACCCTGCGGGCCAACCACCCCACTTGGAACGCAAAAGTGGTGGACGGCAAATTGAAATACTTGAGCGAGCGGGTGCCGCCGATGATGCAGCAGTTGGGCATCCCCGGCACCGCCGTGACACCCCAAGGCGCACCCGCCGCCGTGCCGACCGTGCCCACGGTGGGCGTGGCACAGTTGAACCGGCGCATTGAGGCTCTCCGCAACGAGAAACTGGAACTGCAGCATGAGCTGGCAAAAATCGAGACGGAATACACGGAAAAACTGCGTGAAGCCCTGAAGGTGCGGCCCCGCGAACTGGAGCCCGGGGAACTGGCCAAGGCGGAAACCGCCAACAGCAAACTGCGCGAACAGATGGTTTATCTGGAATCCCATTATCAAAAACTTGATTCTGAATATAAAAAAGTCCAGGCGGAGATGACCCGGCTGGAGAAGGACCTCGCCACCACAAAGAAGGAGAACAACGAACTTCGAGCCCAGGTGGACGGTAAGAAGCTCAAGGAACTGGCCGAGGAAAACGCCCGTCTGCGACGGCAAGCGGCCCAGCGGGATGACTTGGTGAAAAGCCTGCAGGAGCAAATTCAGAAGCTTGAGCGATTGCTTCTAAACGCCCCCTGACTTCCCATGCGCATCACTGGCGGACTCTGGGCGGGGCGGCCACTGAAGGTGCCACCCGGCCAAGGTGTTCGGCCCACCCCGGACAAGGTGCGCCAAGCCATCTTCAACAGCTTGGGCTACTGGGTGGCAGGGCAGAGTGTGCTGGAATTATTTGCCGGTAGCGGGGCGTTGAGCTTGGAGTGTTTGAGCCGGGGTGCCACGCGGGCAGTCTGTGTGGAATTGAGCCGGCGTCATGCCGGGGTGCTGCGCGGAAACCTCCAATCTTTGGAGGCTGACGCGGGGGTTCGGGTGCAGGATGCTTTTGTGGCGGCGCGTCAATTGGCTGAGCATGGGGAGCAGTTTGATTTCATCGTGGCCGATCCTCCCTACGGCGAAAAGAACACAGGCCGCCGCTCGGAAAGTCTCGCGCAACGGTTGTTGGATGACGAGAATATGCCGCGAATCCTGAAGGCTGATGGACGGCTGTTGCTCGGCCATGCCCGGCGGGATCAACTGGATGTTGCCCCGCCGTGGAGCGATCTTAAGGTTCTCAAGCATGGCGACAACTGGATTCGCATGTTGGAAATTCTCACCGAGGAATCTTATGAACCGAAGGGTTGAACTGGCGCCATATCGGCCTTGTCTGTGGCGGATGGTTTGCCTGATGGCATCGATTTTAATGATGGGTTGTGGTTCCGGGGACGCTGGGGATCCCCCCGAATTGTTTGCCAAGATGGCACCCGAGGAAATCCCGGCTGATTTCCCGGAACGTGCAGCTTCCAAGCAACATCGGTTCACGCAATTAAACGCACCGGGGGTTCAACACATTGCGAACCAAGGTGGCTTGCTGCGGCTGACATTGTTCGAGGGACTGGAGGTCACCGCGCGTCTGGACAAGATTGATGATGGAATACTGCCGACCAAGAGCTACAGGGGGCAGATCGTTGATGATCCGGGCTCCACGGTTTCCATGTCGTTTCAGGATGGTGTTTTAAAGGCATCAGTAGTGACAGGCAACGGCCGGCAATTTCAAATAAGCCACGTCCGAAACGGAACGTACGTGGTTTTCGAGATTCAGCCCCTAGTTTCTCCCTTGAAGGGAAATTGACCCGCAGCCAAAACCGGTTACAATCGCGCCGATGAATCGACCCCACCTGTTTGTCCTCGTGGCAGCAGTTTCGCTGGCCTGCCTTCCCGGCTGTGGGCCAGCGAAACTCAAGAATGACGCCTCCAAGGCATCCGGCAAGGATGACATCCGCAAGGCAACCGCAACCGCCGGGGAACAGGAGCCACCTCTTGCCTGGGCCGAGTGGCTGGAGGTGGGGGATGATGGTCGCGCACGGCTGGAAGATCAAAACGCCACCTACACCGGCAGGGTGATGGATTATTACGAGCAGGATGGTGCCGAGGGCCTGATTGAGACCTCCTTCAAGGACGGCTTGCGTGAAGGGCAGTCACGCTGGTGGCATTGGAACGGCAATCCGGCCGGCACAATGACTTACCGCAAGGGCTTGGCGCAAGGAGCCGAGACTTGGTGGTTTCCCAATGGTCAAAAAATGCGGGTGTTGCATCACGTGGACGGAGAACTGGATGGGCCTGCCTCCGGCTGGTACGACGATGGCCAACCCGAGTTCAGTGCCATTTGGAAGGAGGGACAACCCGAGGGGAAATTCACGGAATGGCACGCCAACGGCAAGACCATGACCCTTCGCCATTATGTGGATGGTGAACGCGATGGGCTGGAAACCCACTGGTACAAGACCGGCCAGAAGGCTTGGGAAATGACTTGGCGTGCCGGCAAAAAAGAGGGCATGCGCACGGAATGGTACGAGGGAGGCAAAACCACCAGCGAGACGCCCTTCAAGGGTGACGTTCGCCACGGCGTGGCACGGGGTTGGTATCAAAACGGGACAAAATCATTTGAGATCACTTGGGAAAAGGGGGCCGAGGTGCGGCATTTGGAGTGGAACAAGGACGGCACCCAGATGGATCTCACGGAAGATGGCTGGAACCCTGACGGGACACCACGCAAGACGAATTAAAGCGTTATGAAATTTTTCCGTTTCTGGCTGGGAATCGGCCTATTCGTTGCCGGATTGTGCGTTCCGGCGAAGGCGGCCAAGCGCTTGGCACCGGCCTTGGAGGAGCAATTTACTGTTGCCCAGTTGCGTGAGGATTGCCGGGTTCTGCGCGCCGCGCTGGAGCAATTGCATGCGGGCCTTTACCTGCATACTTCCCACAAGGAGATGGACAAGGCGCTTGATGAATTGTCCGACTCCTTTAACAAGCCGGCGACACGGCGGGAGTTTTATCTCCGGGCTGCGCCGGTGGTCGAACTCGCCAAATGCGGACACACCTATTTTGATCTGCCGCAGCGCACACTCGATGCCTTGGGGAACAAGCGAGAGATGTTTCCACTGCCCCTGATCTTCCTTGGCGGACGGGTGCATGTGGACCAGACGGTGGGGCCAATCCCCTTGGGTGCCGAAATCAAGTCCATTAATCGGCGTCCCATGACGGAGATTTTGCGCCAGTTGATGCCCTACGTGCGCGCCGATGGCCGGAATGTGACGATGAAACATCGCATTCTCGACATGGAATTCTCGTTTCATTATCTGGTCAACATCGGGGGGAGCATAATGTTCGAGGTGGATTATCTCCCGCACGGCAAGCATGAGGCGCAAACCGTTCGACTGGCCGGAGTGAATGGTGAAACCCTGCGCGAAGAGCTGACTCAACGACACACTAATACGGGTCGGAAAAAGAACTACTCCTTTCGCGAACTGGGCAACTCCACGGCCCTCCTGACCGTGAATTCGTTCGATGTCGGCGCCCGCCGCAAGGGCAGGCAAAAATACCATGATTTTTTAAAGAAAACCTTTGCGGATTTAAAAGCGAAACCAGGAATCAAAAACCTGATCGTGGATGTCCGTGAAAACGAAGGGGGGGTTGAAGGCCGCGAGACAAGGTTGTTCGGTTTCCTCGCCCAAAAACCGTTTCGCGACCCCGCATTGGCGTCCACCCTGACCTTGGAAATTCCACTGGAAAAATACATGGACCGGCGTGAACTGGATCGGCGCACGGAAAAGTTTATTGAAAAAGACTTGGCCAAGGATTTTAAACCCAACCTGGCCGCCAACAATCAACTACAACTGGCTGATACCCCCCTGCGCAAGCCGCGCGATGACGCATTCAAGGGCCGACTCTGGATTCTCACCGGCGGCCTCACCCATTCCGGCGGGGCAACCCTGTGCAGTCTGGCGGCGAACAATGACAACGTCACGTTCGTGGGCGAAGAGACGGGTGGCAACCGGTTTGCCTACACCGCGGGAAATACAATCCTGTTTCGGCTGCCCCACACCCTGTGCCAGCTCGGCGTGCCCATCATCCTGTATCGCAACCAAACCCCCGTGGGCAATTTTCCCAAGGATCGCGGAATCATTCCCGATCACCCCGTGACTCGAACCATCGCCGACCTGCGCGCGAGCGAAGACACCGTGCTGAGACGCACCTTGGAATTAATTAAAAAGTCGGAATAAATCACCACCGGCCCGGACTGCCTGGCGGTGTGCGGACAATTTGCATCGTCCACCACAGGAGCCCCAAGCCGATGAGTTGTACACCCAAATTGCCAGGATTGGGTGCAAACCGCAAAAGGGTCGCGCCCCAAACCACCAGAAAAAGTGTGAAGACTGTCTGCATCGGGTTGCCAGAAGACACTGAATTCATCGTGGAATGCGCGGCAACATTCAAGCACTAACTCACTAATATAGTGAGTTCGATGCCGACCGTTTTTCATTGGCGGAGGACTGGCAGCGAGATATCGGTGGGGCTGCGTGGAGTGGAGTTTGGACAGTTGGCGGACCCGGCCAGTCAGGCAGCAGCCGATTTATACCGATAAAATGGCGCTGGAGGCGGCCTTGGCAGAGGTGCGCGCGCTGCCGCCGCTGGTGGATGCGGGCGAGGTGGACAAGTTGAGGGATCATCTGGCCGCTGCCGGGCGCGGGGAGGCGTTCCTATTGCAGGGCGGAGATTGCGCCGAGCGTTTTGCCGACTGCAATCGTGCGGCGATCGAGGGTAAACTGAAGATATTAATGCAGATGAGCTTGGTGCTCACTTGGGGCGCGCGCCTGCCGGTAGTGCGTGTGGCGCGTATGGCGGGCCAGTTTGCCAAGCCGCGATCTCAGGACACGGAAACGGTCGAGGGATTGGAGTTGCCATCTTATCGTGGCGACTTGGTAAACGACATCGCGCCCGTTGCGAGCGCCCGCGCGGCGAATCCCCAGCGCCTTGTGCGGGCGCATCATCTTGCCGCGGCAACGCTGAATTATGCCCGCGCACTAATTGATGGCGGTTTCGCGGACCTTCATCATCCGGATCACTGGGATCTGGCCTTTGTTCGTAGCACGGATAACCGTGCGGAATATGAAGACTTGGTGGAGCGAATCCTTGACGCGGTGGAGTTCATGGAAGCCACTGGCGCGGTGGGAAGTGAAGCCCTGCAAACGGTGGAACTCTTCACCAGCCACGAGGCGCTGCATTTGGCATGGGAGGAGGCCCAGACTGAACGAGATCACGGCGGCTGGTACAATCTGGCCACGCACCTCCCATGGATCGGCGAACGCACACGGCAACGGGATGGCGCGCATGTGGAATATTGTCGAGGCCTTCGCAACCCCGTGGGGATCAAGGCCGGTCCGACCATGACGCCGGATGAACTGGAGGATTTGCTAGCCACCCTGAATCCCGAAAACCAACCGGGGCGCGTCCTGATTATTACGCGAATGGGCGCGAATGCCATCCATGAAAAATTACCGCCATTGGTAGCGGCCGTTCGAGAAGCTGGCCATGAGGTGACTTGGGCCTGCGACCCCATGCATGGCAATACCACGACGACACAAGCCGGCCTCAAAACTCGCCGCATTGAAAACGTGATTGCGGAACTGAACGCAGCCTTTGACTTGCATGACGCAGCCGGGAGCATCCTTGGCGGGGTTCATTTTGAAATGACGGGTGAAAACGTGACAGAATGCACGGGTGGTCCGCAGGAATTATCCGAGGCAGACCTTGCGCAGCGCTACCGAACCTATTGCGACCCGCGCCTGAACTACGCGCAAAGCCTGGAGCTGGCCTTTCTGCTGGCGCGCCGGCTGCAGCAACGGCGAGCCCGCCACAAAACGGCCTGACAAGGCTCCCTCAAACAGCTATGAATGACCCCGGCCAACCCAAGGAGCGGCCGGCATCCATGCGATACATTCTCCGCAAGCTGTTGCGTGTGTTCGTTTACATGGCCGTACTGTTCCTGCTCGCTTGGGGCACCGTGGTGCTTCTCTCACCCAGTCGCACAAATTTCCGGCAGAGCCCGAAAGTCCGAACCAACATGGTACTGTCCACCAATGCCACGCATCCTGGAACAAAGCCACGCGAGCGCAGCTTTGCCGCCGGCGAACTGGCGGAATACACCCTCCGCTTTGCCAAGGCACCGATTGGCGAAGGAATTTTTAAAGTGGAGCCGCGCGAGTCGGCGGATGCACCCTGGCGGTTTTCGCTGCGGTTGACCGCCATGGGCGGCGCCTTTGGATACGAGGCAAATGCCACCTTGGACAGCGGTTTCAAGCGAACGCTGGCCTACCAGAATACGGAGGTCATCCCACTGCGCGGCAAACGCACGGTGCAGTTGGTGTTCGATGATTCCAACGGTACAACCGTCCGGCGCCGCCTGAATGGCGGTGAACCCGGCGAGCCCATTGCCCTGCCGGACAGTTATTACGATCCGTTGAGCATGATTTATGCCTTTCGGGAAATGAACTTTGACGCCGGCGGCAAGGTGCAATGGACCGTCACCGACGGCAAGTCCAGCTATGCCATGAGCGCGCGCGTCAAGCATCGTGAGAACATTAGGATTGGGCAGGATACCTTTCGCACTTTTCTGGTGGAACCGGACTTAGGCAATTTCCGTGGCATCTTCAACCAAGGCAAGGGGGCACAACTCCAGATTTGGTTCAGCGACGATGCCCATACCGTGCCCCTTCGCCTTCGATTTAAAAGCCCCATCGGCGAAATTGTTGCCGAGAACAAAAACTACATCCGCCCCGCTCCGCCTCGGCGGCAGTAAGAGGTGGCCTATTAATTGGCATCCATCCTCTCTTTGCCCCTGTATAATACAACAATGGCATCGTTGTGAAGCTTGGGTGGGTTGCCATTTGCGGGTAAATAACATCGTTCCAGCAACGGGCTGGGACTGATTCTTCTTGCCAATCAGGGCAAGTTGGCTTGTTTTGCGGGGCGAATGTTGGCCGATGGCATATTGTTGCGGGCGGATTTCATTGTCTTTTTTGGCTCCCTACTGGCGGTGATGGCCGTGGGCCTGTGGGTGGGGCGCCGTGAAAAGTCCTCCCAGGATTATTTTTTGGCCGGCAAGGACACGCCGTGGTGGGCGGTGGCTGGCTCCATTTTTGGCTCCAACGTCTCGGCCAATCACATGGCGGGCATGATGGCAGTGGGCTTCACTGCGGGGTTTGTCATCAGTCACTTGGAAATCACGGCCATCGCTGGCCTGTTGCTGCTGTGCTACTTTTTCCTGCCTGTTTACCGCAAGCTGCACGTTTACACGTTATCCGATTACCTCGGCCGCCGTTACGACGACCGCAGCCGAGTAGCCTACTCCATCATCATGGTCGGCATCATTGTGGCCGTGATGATGTTGCCGGCGTTTTATTTCGGCTCGCGCGCCGTGAACATCCTCATGGTCAGCGAGCTGGAAATTCAGGACGCCCAGTTCGCCTCGCGCGTGAGGACCCTCTCAAACTCAGGCACCTTGGAAAGCACGCTGAAACGTGAAAGCCTTACTCCGCGCCAGGAAAAAATAAGGAGCACTTGGCAGCAATTAAATGCCGAGTTGAGCGGTTCGGATGGAGAAGCCAAACCCCCGAAGGAGTTGTCCGAACGCGGTCGGCAACTTGAAAAGGAATGGAGCCGTTACACGCGGGTGGAGATTGACCAGTCAAAGTACATCTGGGGCATTCTCATCATGGCGGCTGTCACCGGCATTTACACCATCGTGGGGGGCCTGCGCGCGGTGATCATCACGGATGTCATCCAGTCCGTTCTCATCTTGCTGGGCATGCTGATTGTCGCCTGGTGCACATTCAACCACGAGTTGATTGGCAGTTGGGCCACCATGGTGGAATTTGACGAGGGTAAATTGGAAACCCTCACCCCCGGCCGTGACCTGCTGCATCTTTACAAGAAAAGTAACGACCCCAAGTTCCCTTGGACCGGGGTGCTCAGTGGCCTGCTCATCCTTCACTTTTACTACTGGGGCGCGAACCAGTTCATTGTGCAACGGGCCTTGGCGGCGCGCTCCCTGAGTGAAGCACGCACGGGCATCATCGCCGCTGGTTTCTTCAAGCTCCTCATTCCCTTTGTCTCCATCGGCACGGGCATTGCCGCCTACTACCTGTTCCAACAGCAGATGCCCGGTGTGCAACTGGACGGTGACACCGCCTTCCCCATGCTGATGCGCGAGGTGGTGGCTCCGCTGGCCATTCCCGGGCTGGTAGGTCTAGTGGCGGCTGGCCTCATTGGCGCCATTCTTTCCAGCGTCGATTCCATGATGAATTCAGCCGCCACTCTTATTACCTTCGACCTATACAAACGGTTTAAAAATCCAAAGGCCTCCGATGAGCAGTTGGTGCGCATGGGCAAGTGGATTATCGGTTTCCTAGTGGTCGGCTCGGCGGCATTGACCATCCTCATCTTCAACCCCAACACCAAGGAACCGTTCATGCAGTATGTCATTTCCCATCAGGGTCGATTGGTCTCTGGCGTGGTGGCCGCGTTTCTGCTGGGCATGCTTTGGCGCGGTGCGACTCCCGCGGGTGGTCTGGCCGCCATCCTGACAGGGGTCATCGTCGCCTACGGCTTGCCGTCGCTGTATGAGGCCAGCGTGGACCCGAAAGGGGAATTGGTCAGGCACTTCGGGCCCACACTCAACCCTTTCCACACCGTGTTCATCGCCTTCCTTTGCGCGGTGGCTGCTAATGTTTTTGTCAGCCGACTCGGCACAGTGGACGAGGAAAAGGCCAAGATGACTTGGGTGGGCCTGGGCATCACGCGCCCGGCGGACCTTCAACTCTTCGGCATGAAGCTCATCGGCTCACTGCTGCTCTTTGCCCTGCTTGCGGTTCTGATGACTGGTCAGCTTATATCCCCCATGGCGGCCGCGGTGGTGGCATCGGTGTGGACTTTCATCATGTTCCTGGACTCCATGTTCAAGGTCGTTCTTTCCGCGGCAACCAAGGGACGCGCCTACAGCCTGCTTCGTGAAGACTTGTTCTGGGCCGGCCTCCTCGCAGCCTGCGCGGTCTTCATGCTTTTCTACTTCTATTAGGTTCCGGCCCCTTTTAATCCCTCTCACCAATACGTTCGCGGGCATAAGCTTCCAGCTTGGTCTTGATCTCATCCCGCACTCGGCGAAAGACTCCCATCTTGGCCTCTTCGGAACCATCCGCCTTGGCGGGATCATCAAAGGGCCAATGATGACGGTGAATCTGACCGGGGAACATGGGGCAGGCAGCATCGGCATTGCCGCAAACGGTGATGACTGTTTCCACTTCAGCCTTCAAAAACTCCTCCAACGACTTGGAATGATGCTCGCTGATGTCGATGTCGACTTCCATCATGGCCCGAATGGCAAGCGGATGAACATAGCCTGCCGGTGCACTGCCGGCACTCCGGACATCCAGCATGTCGCCGACAAGGCTGCGTAGGATGCCCTCGGCCATGTGACTACGGCAGCTGTTGCCAGTGCAGAGGATAAGAATTGTGGGCTTGGGCTTCGCCATGGCGTAAGGTTCAGCCAGCAGGATGGTTTCGTCGATGTTGTTTTTGCGACGATTAGGTGACAACACACACCGGTGCCGTCATGTCTTTTGAACCCAAGGTGAGACCATGTGGATTTTTTTCAGAGCCAAAAGGAAGACACGCGACGGCACCGTGCGGCCCTGACCCCTCCTCGTGTGTCCGCGGCGCACCAGCCCGTTGCGTCCCTAGTGGCAGACTGGCGATTCCCCGAAACCATCGAGGCTGTTTGTAACAGGACTCCGCGGGGAATCACGGGGGAGTTGTTTTTATATGGGCACAGGTTGTTCACGGCCATAAACCAATGCTGGGAACAGCGGGGGAACAGTGAATTACCAAAGGAACGATTTTTGCACCACCAAGATAGTGCCTCCGTCTAGCAGGGTGACACGCCATGACTCCATTTTTCCTAACTTTTTGTATTCATTAGGATTAATGAGTACGCTGGTCCAGTGGGTCCGCTTGGCAGGCTTCACGGGGGCCTCGAACACCTTCACGGGCACACCAGCCTTGGAACTGCGAATCTCCACCCGCAGCTTTCCTTGGGTGACATCGGCGGCGCTCCACTTGATGTCAAATCGCAGGGCATGGATCAGGCTGGGGTCTTCGCGCAGTTTTCGCTGGTATACATCGCGGTGCAACAGAGAAGCACCATCGGTATGCCGGCCCTTTTCATCGAGATAATGAGGCAGCACCTTGACAATGTTTCCCTCGGCGGCACCCACGGCAACAGTAGCCAGCAGATAAAACGCAATCCAACGCATGGCCAAAGAGTAACGGGGCGACGGGCAATGGCAATGTCGGAGTGGGGCGAGTTATCCCCAAGGCTCCCAAAGCATGATTGCATCCGCGCAAAAAGCTGCTACATTGTCTGCAGGAATACTCCACAAAATACCCGTAAACATGAGCAACGAATTCGACTACAAGCTGTACGATCCCAGAGACCACCAGCCGCGCTTGGAGGATTATTTCCAGACGCGCCGTGAGTGGCTGGGCCGGATGACCAATGGCTTCGGTGCGGTGGCACTGGCGGGCCTGATGCAGGATCAGTTCAAGAATGAGGCGCGGGCACAGTCAGCAGGCAACCCGTTGGCACCGAAGACTCCCCCCATCGCTGGCCAAGCGAAGGTGAAACGGGTAATCCATATTTACATGGAGGGTGCCATGCCGCACTTGGACAACTGGGATCCCAAGCCGGAATTGATGCAAAAGGGCAAGCGCGGCGCAAATCCGGGCACCAAGGCGGGCAACCGCACCCTGTTGGCACCGCAGTTTGAATTCAAGAAGCACGGCAAGAGCGGACTGGAGTTGAGCGAAGTGTGGCCCAATCTCGGACGTCATGCGGACGATACGGCCGTGGTACGCTCCGTCTATACCGACGCCCCCGCACACGGCCCCGCGCGAATCCTGATGAACACGGGTGACTTGGACCGGGTGCGGCCCAGCGTGGGGAGTTGGGTACTCTATGGTCTGGGCACAGAGAACCAAAATCTACCGGGTTTCATCGCCTTGAAACCGGGCGGCATGCCCGACGCGGCGAATTTCCGCGCGGCATTTCTGCCCGGCGCATTGCAGGGCACTTATGTGGATTCTCAGAACACCCGCATCGAGGACATCATCAAGAATATCAGGAGTGATTTCACCTCCGGCCGCGACCAGCGCAAGCAACTGGATCTGCTCTTCAAGCTCAACGAGATTCACAAGCAAAAACGGCAGGCTGATGCGGAACTGGAGGCCCGAATCCGCACCTTCGAGCTGGCGTACCGCATGCAAACGGATGCCAAGGACGCCTTCGACATTGCCGGTGAATCGGACGAGACACTGGATCGTTACGGCCGCACACGGCAGGGACGGCAGTTCCTCATCGCGCGCCGGTTGATGGAGCGGGGTGTGCGCTTTGTGCAACTCTGGCAGGGCGGCTGGGATCTCCACAACAACATCCCGAATCGCAACCGCCAACTGGCGGGCGAGATTGATCCGGCCATCGGTGCCCTGATGGATGACTTGAAGGAGCGCGGCCTGTTTGAAGACACGTTGATTTATCTCACCAGCGAGTTTGGTCGCAGTTCAACCGAAGATGGCGGCAATGGCCGCAGCCACAACGCGAAGGCCATGAGTGCTTGGTTTGCCGGCGGCGCCATCAAGGGCGGCACGGCCTTTGGTGAAACCGATGCCCTGGGAGGGAGCGCGGCGACAAACAAAGTCCACGTGAAGGATCTGCATGCCACGATTCTTCACACTATGGGCTTCGACCATGAAAAATTGACCTTCCGGGCGGGCGGCCGCGAGATGCGGCTCACCGAGCCCACCCGCAAGAAACCCGATGGCGGCCAAGTGGTGAAGGGAATCCTCGCCTAAGGCCGTGCGCGGACTTGATTTTAAACTCAATCCAAGGAGTACCATGAAGGATAATTGTCTCCGCAACCTCCTCGCCGTAGCAGTGCTGGCCGCGCTGCAAATGTCCGCGGCCGAGAAAATCACCAAGGAGCAGGCCGAATTCTTTGAATCCAAAATTCGCGCAATTTTCGTGGACAACTGCTACGAGTGTCACAGTGCTGATTCACGGGCGAAGGCGGACCTGTACCTTGACAGCAAGGCGGGCATGGTTGCCGGTGGTGATTCCGGCCCCGCCCTCAAGCCGGGTGACCCCGATGGCAGCCTGTTCATCAAGCGCGTCAAGAGCGCCGTGGATCCCATGCCCCCCAGTGGCCAGCCGCTGACCGAGGGGCAGATTGCGGATCTGGAGGCTTGGGTGCGCATGGGCGCGCCGGACCCCCGCGGTGGCAACAACGCCGCTGTCATCAAGAGTCTGGCCGACCGGGAAAAGGCCAAGAAACACTGGGCTTTTCAACCGGTCAAAATGCCGGACATTCCGGATCCCCGTTCCATTTACGGCGGCAAGCTCCGCAACTGGGCTCAGGACAATCCCATCGATGCCTTCGTCCTGCGCAAGCTAGAGGAACAAGGTATGCTGCCCTCCCGTCCGGCGGACCGGCAGCAGTTGATTCGACGTGCCTATTACGACGTGTTGGGCGTTCCCCCGACATATGCCGAGGTGCAATCCTTTGTGAACGATACAGATCCCGAGGCCTGGGACAAGGTGGTGGATCGCCTGCTGGCCTCTCCACACTATGGTGAACGATGGGGCCGATACTGGCTGGATGTCGCCCGCTATGCCGACACCACCGGCGAAGGCAATCGCCGCGGACGCCGCAGCGAGTTCATCTACGCTTGGACCTACCGCGACTGGGTCATTCAGGCGATGAATTCCGACATGCCCTACGATGAGTTTTTAAAGCAACAGATCGCTGCCGACCGTGTGCTGGAAAAGGATGAGAACGCGCCCAAGTTCAATCTGGCCGCCATGGGCTTCCTGACGCTGGGACGGCGCGACCGCAGCAACGAGGAAGTTATCGATGACCGCATCGACGTAGTAACCCGCGGTGCACTGGGCCTCTCGGTCTACTGTGCCCGCTGCCACAACCACAAGTTTGATCCCGTTCCGACCGCGGACTACTACTCGCTCTACGGCGTGTTCAACAGTTCTCAGGAACCCAGCGAGGAGAACAAGCCCATCCTCATCGAGGACGCCAACACCAACGGGTTTCTGGCCAACCCGGAATACCGCGAATTTCAAGCCAAGCTTGCCGGGATGGAATACGAGCACGAGCAGTTCAAGCTGCGCACTCGTTACGAGTGGGAAAACCAAAGCCGCACCAACGCCTTTCGTTACATGACTTGGGCGGAGGAATTCTCAGACAATGACAAGGAAATTGGCCGCAACAAGGGCGAGTTTCGTGATAAGACCAAGAAATTCAAGCTGAAGGCTGAAATTGCCGAGAACTGGCAGCGTTACCTCAACCGCAAGCGCGAGGACGATCCGGTGATGGGGCCATGGGTGGCATATGCCAAGTTACCCCCTGCCCAGGCCCAGTTCCAGCGCCAAGTGAGGCGAGTCGCGGCCAAGATTCTGGAGGATGACGCCAAGCGCAAGGGCAACCGGAAACTCAACCCCTTGGTCAAGCAGTACCTCGTGGAAACCCCCCCCTCGAGCCTCAACCAAGCCGCCATAAAATATCAGCAACTCTTCAACCAAGCAGACGTCATGTGGCGCCAGGTCATTGGCCTGTACCAGCGCAAGGTGGCTGCTGACCCGGATCTCAGCAAGCCCAACTCACTGGCCGATGCCGAGAAAAAGCTGGAATTTAAATATCCGAATAAGGAAACCACCGTCATGTGGGAACCCATTCGACGCGTCATCTACGGCAATGGTTCGCCGGCGGATTATCCCTTTGACCGGATCAAGCGCATGGATGGAGGGCTGGAGCGACAGGAGCAGCAGAAGTTCACATCCAAGATTGAGGACCTGAAGAAGAACCACAACGGCTCGCCACCCCGGGCCATGGTGCTGGAGGACAAGAATCGGCCCACCAACGAACGCATCATGATCAAGGGTAACCGCGGCATGCGCGGCGACGAGGCGCCCCGGCAGTTCCTTGAGATTCTTTCCGGCGAAGACCGCCAGCCATTTCCCAATGACACCAGTGGCCGACTCCAGCTCGCCGAGGCCATTGCCAGCAAGGATAATCCGTTGACAGCGCGAGTGATGGCCAACCGCATTTGGCTCAACCACTTTGGGCGCGGCATCGTTAACACGCCCAATGAGTTTGGCCTGCGTGCAGAGACTCCCAGCCATCCGGAACTGATCGATTGGCTGGCCGCCTATTTCATGGGCAACCAAGGCGGTCCGGAATGGTCAATGAAGAAGTTGCACCGGCTGGTTCTGACCAGCAACACCTACCAGCAGTCCAGCGACGACAACCCCCGCTACAGCCGCAAGGATCCGGACAACATGTTCCTGTTCAAGACCTCGCGTCGGCGCTTGGGCTTTGAGGCGTTCCGAGATGGGCTGCTCAGCGTCAGCGGCCGCATTGACACCACCATGGGCGGCCGCCCCATCAAGCTCTCCGGCGAGAGTCCCAATTATCGCCGCACCATTTACGGGTACATTGACCGGCGCAATCTTGACGATATTTTCACCACGTTCGACTTTGCGAATCCCGACGCTACCGCCGGTGCGCGCGCCAAGACCACGGTGGCCCAGCAGGCGCTGTTCATGATGAACAGCCCGTTGATTGCTGACCTATCCTCCAAGCTCGTCAACCGGCCCGAGTTTCGGACCGCGGCGGACGACCGGCTGCGCATTGCCATGCTATACCGGCTCGTGTTCCAGCGCGACCCTGAACCCATTGAGGTGAAGCTGGGCGAACGATTCATCGCGGAAGAAACAGGCGGGCGCCCAACGGTCATGGGCAACGTGAACACGTGGTACAACGGCTATGGTTCAGCGGTCTACAACGAGCAGGCCAAAATCGCCACCGTCCGCTTTTTCAGCTTCCCCTACACGGATGGCAAGATCTGGCAGGGCAGCGCCCGCCGGCCCGACCCCCAGTTTGGCAACATGCATCTGGCTGCCCGGGAGGGGCATCCCGGCCAAAACCACGCCGTGATCCGGCGGTGGGTCGCACCGCGTGACACCACCGTCAACATCAGCGGCACGCTCGAGCATTTCCTCGACGACAAGGCCAAGGAAGTTTGGGAAAACTACAAAGATCGCCCCAAGGCGGAGAAGGATGCGCTGGACCGCGCGTGGGACGGCGTATCGGGTTTCATCGTGCACAGCCAGGTGGGCCGGGGTTACGACCGCTTCGGCAAGCAACTCTGGAAGGGTGACGCCAAGCGCGGGCGTCGTGGCGCGAGCGCGAACAATATCACCGTCAAGCGTGGCGACATGATTGACTTCGTCGTCACCAGTCGCAACTATATCTATCAGGACAATTTCAGTTGGAATCCCGTTATCCGGGTCACTGACGAGGTCAAGCAGGCCATCGAAAGCAATGCCGCCTCCAAGCTGGTCACCGAGTGGACTGCTTCCGACGAATTCGAGGGAGAATCCTTCAAGGCCAAGCCCCTGACCCACTGGGAGAAATATGTGCAGGTACTCCTGCTCTCCAACGAGCTGGCTTTTGTGGATTGAGCCAACCCAGAAATCCCAACGGTTTACTCAAGTCCCTTCGGTGATCCCAAGATAACCGATGCGGCGAATGCCTGTCGGGCGGTGGCTGGTTGGCGGATCATCTCCACCACCTTGCGCAATTCCGCGGAGCTATTCTTTCCCTCCACAGGCATCTCCACGTGCTCGTGCGATTGCCTGAGTTTCTCGGCCACCTTCTCATGAATCTGGCTGGCTGATTCAAAGGCTTCCCGCGCCTTGTGCAGTGGTCCCGCCGCTGGTTCAGGTTTGGGTTCTCTCTTCGGTTTTTTTGGTTTTAAAACCGGAGGAGGCGTGACAACCGGCGGCTTCGGCTCCTCCAAAGGCGGTGGAATCTCATGAGACGGTGCCGCACTGCCGGAAAGCAGCCTCTGCAATTCCGCCTCCAAACTGGTTACTTGCTGCCGCTGGCCCGCGGGCACTGGAGCGTGACTATGCTTGGCTTTCTGGTGTTGGTGAAGGGCTTCGGGAGTCTGGAAACTGCGCCCACACTGGTCACAGGGAAACTCATGCGCCCCTCCCTCCGGAAGCACTTCCAGTTCCTCATCCTCCTCCTTTTTGCCAAAGAAATTTGAGAGAATGGCGACGATGAGGAAAATGAGAATCCCCCAGTCATCGAAAGCCGCTACCATACCCGCGGTCCACGGGGTCAGGCTATCCAGCCAAGCCGTCATTTACTCCTTTCCGGTGGATTCAGCCTCGTCACCGGCACCGCCGATGCTCGTGCGCATCCCCGTGTCAGCCTGTAAGTTCTTCATGCGGAGATAATCCATCACGCCAAGATTGCCGTTGCGGAACGCCTCGGCCATGGCCAGTGGTACCTGCGCCTCAGCCTCCACCACCCGGGCCTGCATCTCATGTACGCGCGCTTTCATTTCCTGTTCTGTGGCCACTGCCGCCGCACGCCGAACCTCAGCCTGAGCTTGTGCCACCAGCTTGTTGGATTCCGCCTGCTCGGCTTGCAACTTGGCACCGACATTCGCGCCCACATCCACGTCTGCAATGTCCACCGACAGAATTTCGAAGGCTGTCCCTGAGTCCAGCCCCTTGGTCAAAACCATGGTCGAGATTTGGTCCGGATTTTCCAGCACGTCCTTGTAGGTGGCCGCCGAACCAATGGTGGTCACGATGCCTTCGCCCACCCGCGCGATGATCGTTTCCTCAGTCGCGCCGCCCACGAAACGATCCAGTGCCGTCCGCACGGTTACCCGCGCGCGCGCGCGCAACTGGATGCCATCCTTCGCCACGGCATCAATCGTTTGTCGCGTGGCCGAATCAGGTGCGGGGCAATCAATCACCCGCGGGTTGACCGAGGTCATCACGGCGTCCAGCACGTTCTTGTCCGTTTGACGTGTCGCCAAGTCAATCGCACAGGCTTGGTCAAAGTTCAGTTCAATCCCCGCCTTTTGCGCCGCAATCAGCGCTGCCACCACCATCGAGATATCTCCATTGGCCAAGTAATGGGTCGAGAGCTGGTCGGCCTCCAATGGAATGCCCGCCTTGACGGCTGTGATCCGCTGATCCACCACCAAACCCACGGGCACACGCCGCAAGCGAAGGGCAATCAACGTGGTAAAGGTGACTGGTGCCTTGGAAAACATCGCCCGCAACCAAGCGCTGAAAAAATTCCAAACGATCACGATCACCACCAGGGCGACCACGAGCAAGACGGCTACAAGGGCAAGTTGAATGCTATTGGCTAGTATCATATTTTATTCCGTTGAATTTTCTGTCTTGTAATCCCAACGCCGTCTCGGCGCCAGACAAATTATAGTCAGGCCACCGCCCGCACCACCACTCGCAAGCCGGTCACTTTCACAACCTTCACTTCCGTTCCCGCCTCGATCAGGCCGCCTTCCGTCACCACGTCGACTCGGCGACCGTCAATAGAAACCACTCCCGACGGCCTCAAGTCACTGCGAGCCACACCCTGTTTGTTGAGCAACGAAAGATCCGCCTCCGGTTCCCCGCCAATGGTGTCGTCCAGCATCAGGGACTGCGCGTAACGCGATTGGGGAAAATACCGAAACCAAAGAATTGTTCCAATGCCGCCTCCTGCAATCACGAACAAGAGCACCCAGTGCCCGTAGGGGGTCTTGGCATAAGCCACCACCACGGCCGCAGCCCAACAGGCCAGTCCGCAAAGGCCAACGATCAAGCCAGGAAGAAATGTCTCTACCGCCAGCAGGATCGCCCCCACAACGAGCAATATGATGACCAATGACACGGCCTTGAGTTTAACGCGCCCGACCGACCGGACAAGCGCAATCGATTATGAAGCCACCGGCTCCTCCTTGCGCCGTTGCCAGTCCCGCCGCTCGCCCATCAGCCGGGCCAGATCTTCCGCCGTGAGCCCAGGCACGGCCAATTGGCGGGTCAACCGGGCCAATTGCCTGTCGATATGGCGGTCGCGCAGTTTGCGGATCAACCCGGCCAACTCGGTCGGCGCATCCTTCACCGGTCGCCGGTCCGCTAGGGCTTCTGTCAAAAGTCCCGCCAGCGGGCTATCCAGCGTGTTCACCAGTGCCGCGCCCGATTGTCCGTTAGCCAAACGGTGCCCCACAATTTCCCGCACACCTGCATGCGCAATCCATTCCAATTCCAGCCGCCCGGAAAGCCAGCCCGCTTCTGTTCCATCCGAAAACGCAAGGCACAAAAGCCAGAATTCATGCGCGTCCGGCCTCGTCATGGGTTCAAGTGGGGACACTTCCGGAGCATTGGCCGGTGCAGCCTGCCCGCGCACCTTCAACTTGCCAAACTCCGTCCGCACGGCCTCCGCTGACACCTGAAGTGCCAGGGCCGTTTGTTGCGCACAACGGTCCAGCATCACCTCGTCATTGGCCTTGCGAGCTGCTTCGCCCATGGCGCGCAAGACCGCCCGGCGCCCCCGGTCCGTGCCAGTGTCGTTTTCCCGACAAAGTTGTTTCAGGTAAAAATCGAAAAATCCCTCGGCCTGCTCCATGCGCGCGCGGAACGCTTCCACACCATGCTCTTGGATATAACTGTCCGGATCATGCGGCGCGGGGATGGTCATCACACGTACCGCCAAGCCAGCCTCCAGCAGCGCATCGAGCGATCGGGCTACCGCTGCTTGTCCCGCGGCATCCGAGTCAAAACAAAGCAACACTTCATCCGCGTATCGTCGCAGCAGCCGACACTGATCCGTGGTCAACGCCGTGCCCTGTGGAGCCACGGCGTTCCGGACACCCGCGCGATGACAGGCAATTACATCGAGTTGACCCTCGCACAGTAGTGCCTGCTGGGCGTCAAGCATGGGCCGCTTGGCTTGGTCCAGCCCATAGATAACCCGACCTTTTCGGAACAGCGGGGTCTCCGGGGAGTTGACGTATTTCGCACCCTTGGCTTCTGGATCCAGAACGCGGCCGCTAAAGCCAATCACCCGCCCCTGCTCATCGCAGATGGGAAACATCAGCCGGCCACGAAACCTCCCATAACGCCGGTCACTACCCTCCTTTCGCAGCACGAGTCCGGATTCTTCCATCATTTCCGCCGAGTGATTCTTTGACCGGGCCCAGTTCACCGTGTCCACCCAATCATCCGGCGCGTAGCCCAGGCGAAATTGCTTCACGTCATCCTCATTCAGTCCGCGTTGCTTCAAGTACCCGCGCGCGCCCTCGGCCCCAGCCTCGTTTAAAAGCGCTGTGTGCCAGCGGCGGGCAATCTGCTCGTGAATGGATCGCAAGGAATCCTGAAGCGCGCGCCGCTTTGCCTGCTCCGGGGACTGCTCAATTTCCAGTGGAATGCTGGCTCGCTCAGCCAGTCGTTTAACCGCATCCACAAATCCAATATTTTCATATTCTCGCACGAACGCGAACACATCGCCTCCCTTGTGGCAGCCGAAACAATGGAATATCTGCTTGCCGGGATGGACGTTGAAGCTGGGGGTCTTTTCCTTGTGGAACGGACAAAGGGCGGTGAAATTGGCACCCGCGCGCTTGAGAGGGAAGTAGCTGCCAATGACCTCCACGATGTCACTTGCCGCGCGGACCCGCTCGAGGGTCTCCTGAGAAATCAGCCCCGCCATGGTCGCGGGGTCAGGGATGCTCGCTGAGCCACTGGCGAATGCCGGGGGCCTCGGAGTGGGATGGATTTAACTGGATCACCTTGGAGTAATGCGTGCGCGCACGGCGCGGCTGCTCCAAGTGTTTGTCAAATAGGTTCGCCATCAGGAGATGCCCGCGCAGGAGATCGGGGTAGTCCTTCAATAACCGGTTCAGCTCGTTGGCGGCGTCGATGTGGTAACCGGCCTTGTTGAGGGCAAGGGCAAAGTGGTAGCGGCTATCGAGGGAAAGCGGGTTGATGTTTAGGGCCATTTCATAGGCTTGCAGTGCCTCCGGCATGTTGCCGGACTGGTGCGCGGCCAAGGCGAGATTTGCGTAGGCCTGTTGATAGGCGGGATCCGCCTTGAGAGAGGCACGGTAGTGGGACATGGCCTCCTCCATGCGGTTGAGCTTGTGGGCGTAGAGTCCTTTTTTGAAATGCTTGTTTGCCTCCGGACGGTTGCCGGCCTTGGGCAGTTTGAGGTCGCGATAGTTATAGCGGGAGATACTGGGCAACTTGGGCAGGGTCTCGGTGAATTCCGGTGGCTCAGGTGTTTTGACCACGACCGGGGCAGGCGGCTTGGGTACGGGATTGGGTTTTGCTGCGGCAATGGGCTTGGGTGGCGTGACGGGTTTTACGGGGGGGGGCGGCTCGGGAACAACAGGCTGTTTCACGGCTACTGGCTTGGGTGCCACGGGTGGGCTGGGCGGCACCACGGGCGGCGGCTTTGGGGGAGGATTCACAACGGGCGGGCGGATGGTCAGGCGATTGGCAACGTTTGTGGGGTAAACACCCACGATAGTGCCGCGGACTGGGCCCGTACCTGCACGGGGAAATCGCACCGTGACCACCTCATTGGATTCCACCAAGCCGGACAGCGGCGGAGTGCTGGGCTGTTGGGTGTCCGTCCCAAGCTCGGCCAGTACCGCGGGATTGATTTGCTGGTTGAGTCGATTGAGCGCCAGTTGCGCCGCCTCCTTGCGGGCTAAATCCACGCCTTCCAGCGACAGGTACTCGATGTAAAGTTGCAACGCCTTTTGGCGTGACTGGACGGTGTCGGTGGTGTTGTGCTTTTGATGGTAAACAGCAAGGTTTAAAATGGCGGGCGCAAACTTTGCGTCCACCTGCCGTGCCCGCTGAAAATTGGCCAGTGCCCGCTCAGATTCTCCTCGCTGGAGGTAAACCAAAGCCAAGCGGTTAAAGGCTTCCGCCGAATCACTTTTCAATTCGATCGCCTTGCGCAAGCTGGATTCAGCGCGGTCGAGCATGGCCGCTTGATTGAGTTGGCGGGCGGCCATCAGTTCAGCCGTCCCGCGCCAGTAAAACCCGGCGAATGATTTGCCATTGCCCAAAGTGTAGGTGGCCAGCTCGCGCGCGGCTTCGCTGGCCTTGCCGGCATCAAGGTATAGACGGCCGAGATTGTAATGAACGGGAAGCACGGAGTGGATGAGCGAAGCATCGGCCTCGGCCATGCTCAGGACCTTCTTGTAGGCCCGCAGGGCTGCGGAACGATTTCCAGCGCGCTGTTGCGCCATGCCAAGAAGATTGAAAACTTGCCAGTCAGCGCCCTTTTCCGAGGCAGCCACTTGCAACACCTTCACCGACTCCGCGATCTTGCCTTCACGGAGAAGCTGCTCACCTTTGGCTGCGCCGCTGTCCCCCGCGGGACCACATGCCAACCACAGCCCCGTCAAGGCCAACATGACCAAGGCTGGGAATCCTTTTTTGATCGTCTGCGCCACTATTTGCGGTAGCATCTGCCAAAGCATTGGAACGAATGGGGTTCAATTTGGCAAAGTTGGGTTATTCGTGTTATTCACTCATCGGCCTGTGCCTGCTGTCTGTAACGGTGAATAGTGCCGAACCGCCTGTGCGTGTGGTGGCGGTTCACAATGCCTCCGCCAGCCGTCCCGCAACCAGTCGTGCGTATTTTAAACCTCAGCCCAGGGAGGTGCGCCGGATGGTAGACGCAGGTGTGCGCAGCTGGACGGGAAAAGATTCCACACTGGCGGCCTGGCAAAGCTTGGTGACCCCCAAAGATGTCATCGGTTTGAAAGTCAACGCCGGTCCCGGGCCAGTGATCGGCACCCGGCCGGAGGTTGCCCGTGCGGTGGTTGCCTCACTTATCGACGCGGGGATTCCACGAAAAAACATCGTTATTTGGGACAAGTTTCGGGAAGACTTACATGCTTCGGGATTTTTTCGGGTAGGGCAGGACTTGGGTGTCGAGGTGGCCGGCGCAGAGAAAGCCGGCTTCGAGCGCAGCATCTACCACACCCAGGCACTGGTCGCGCCGTTGGAACGCGGAGACCTCGAGTTTGGCGAATTGAAATTCAGTCCCCGCTCACACCTGACACGACTGGTGGCTCATCGTTTCACAAGCATCATCCAGATCAGTTCACTGCTCCACCATACCGGGGCGGGTGTGGATGGATGTTTGCATGGCCTCGCTATGGGCAGTGTGGATAACACACGCCGGTTTAAACACTTGAAGGTGCATCTGGACAATGCCGTGCCCGCCATCCACCACATGGCCGCCAAGCGTGGCATCATCTCCATCAATGATTATGGAAAAAAGCTGAAATCCGGAAAACTCGCTGCCCTTGTTCCTCCCGGAATCAAAGGAGACTACAGCTTTTACTACGAAGCTGAAGACAGTGAAAACGCCCTTCCGCCACTGCGCGCCCTTGGTTTGGCGCATACCGACGCGATGGATGAGAAAATAGAAGAAGATCCCCAAGTGATCATTGTCAGCCCCGATGAGAAACACGACTGGCAATTGACTTTTCACAAAAATGGATCCGTCGAGTATCTCACCACTCGGTCCAAGATTCGCCTCCACATTGTGGATGCGCTGCTCTGCCAGTTCTCCGGCGGAGGACAAGTACGGCTGCAATATACCACCGTGATGAACGAACTTCGTTTCAGTGATGACCCCGTGGCACTGGACGTCCTGTCGCTGCGCGATATTGAACGGCAGGCGAAGGAGGCTCGCTTCAGTTTGGGCCCGGTTAACCGCGACATCAGCCGCTACGCCGCCTTGTTGCGGCTGGGCACGGATAATCCGGATCGAATCAGGCTGGAGCGCGTCAGTCTCCCCGTTGTTTTTCCAGGAAACCGCGAATGAGAGAAAGCTCCTCCTCGCCCGCGATTGTGTGGTCCTTGGCGAACTCGTGCGGCTCGATTTGCAGGCCGCCGTCGGCTTGCAGCAGGTTGAGCTGGCCCTTCACTTTTTCCGCAGGGATCAAGGGGTCGAAGGTGCCCATGGTGAAGAGGATTTCCTGCTCGGCTGCCACGGGCGAGAGTTCGTTTAACGCCGCCTCCGGCTCGTGCACGTAACCGCTGATGCCGATGCAGCCAGCGAGCTGGTGCGGATAGCGCATCGCCACCTCCATAGTCATCAGGCAGCCTTGGCTGAATCCGAACTGGAAAATGCGGCCGGCGGGATGGCCGGCATCGCGCTGGGCGTCGAGCAGTTCGAAGAGCGCCGCGCGGCTGCGCTGCACGCCGGGGGCGGGGTTGTCCATGAAGTCGTACCACGAGTAGCCACCGTGATAGTCGTCCGGCGCGTTGACGAGCAGGTAGTTGAGCCACGGCAGCCCCAGTGCCTCCGGCAGCCAGCGGTAGCCCTCCATGCTGTCCCCCAGCCCGTGCAGCACCACCATCAGCCAGTCACTGTCCGCCTCGCCGGCGGGGATTTTCTCGTGGGTGAGCATTACATGCGGGGGATGGTGATGCCGGTTTGGCTTTGGTATTTGCCGCCGCGGTCGGCGTAGCTGGTTTCGCAGGTTTCGCTGGCCTCGAAGAAGAGGACTTGGGCGAGGCCCTCGTTGGCGTAGATCTTGGCGGGCAGCGGGGTGGTGTTGGAGATCTCGAGGGTGACGTGGCCTTCCCACTCGGGCTCGAAGGGGGTGACGTTGACGATGATGCCGCAGCGGGCATAGGTGCTCTTGCCGAGGCAGACGGTGAGGACGTCGCGCGGGATACGAAAGTACTCGACGCTGCGCGAGAGGGCAAAGGAGTTGGGCGGGATGATGCACTCGTCGGTGGTCATGTCGACAAAGGAGTTTTCATCGAAGGCCTTGGGATCGACGACGGTGCTGAAGACGTCGGTGAACACCTTGAACTCGTCGGACACGCGCAGGTCATAGCCGTAGCTGGAGACGCCGTAGCTGATGACCCGCGAGCCATTCGCCGCCGCGCGCACCTGGCCCTCGGCAAATGGCTCGATCATGCCGTGGTCGGCCGCCATCTGGCGAATCCACTGGTCGGAGTGAATACCCATGACCGAGTGTTAGCGTAAGAGGGGGAAGTCGGCAAGCCGACGCTTTGGAGTACGCTCTGCCACCACGCCATAAAAAAACGGCGGCCCCTTTGCGAGGCCGCCGTTCGTTCTCCACCTCACCAACTCAATGCATTGGCGCCCTGGTACTCCGTGACTTTTGTCTCGAAAAAGTTTTTCTCCTTGGCCAGGTCGATGGTCTCGCTCATCCACTCGAAGGGATTTTTCGAGTCGTAGCGTTTGCTCAGGCCGATACGTTCCAGTCGGCGATCGGCAATGTACTGCACGTAGTCGCGGAAAAGCCCGGCGTTGAGGCCGAGGATACCCCGGGGCAGGCAGTCCTGCGCGTAGTTGATCTCCAGCTCCACCGCCTGCTCGATCATCTCGTTGATTTCCTTCTGGAACTCGGAAGTCCACACCTCGGGGTTCTCGGCCTTGATGCCATTGATGAGGTCCACACCAAAGTTCATGTGGATGGATTCATCGCGCATGATGTACTGGAACTGCTCGCCGATGCCGGTAAGGCGGTTCTGCCGGTGGAAGGAGAGGATCATCACGAATCCGCTATAGAAAAATATGCCTTCCATCACGACATAAAACCCGATGAGGTTCTTGAGGAATTTCTGAATGCCCTCGGGCGTGTCGGTGTTGAAGTCCGGGCGCATGATGTCCTCGGTGAGCTTCATCTCGAACATGTCCTTTTCACTGATGGAGTTCACCTCGTGGTACATGTTAAACACCTCGCGCTCATCGAGATCCAGCGATTCGCAGATGTAGTGGAAGGTGTGCGTGTGGATGGCCTCCTCAAACGCCTGACGCAGCAGATATTGACGACACTCGGGGTTGGTCACGTGCCGGAAGATGGCGAGCACGATGTTGTTGCCCACAAGGCTTTCAGCAGTGCTAAAGAAACCGAGGTTGCGCATGATCACCTGCCGTTCGTCGGCGGTGAGCTTGTTGCTCTTCCACAGCTCGATGTCCTTCTGCATGGACACCTCGTTGGGCATCCAGTGGTTCTTGCAGCCGTTGAGATAGTGTTCCCACGCCCACTGGTACTTGATAGGCATGAGCTGGTTCACGTCCACGGCCTTGCAATTGATCAACCGCTTGTCGGCGACATTGATGCGCTTGGTCAGGTCGTGCGCCTCGGATTTGCTATCTGAAACATTGCAACAAGACATGGTTTTCCTCCTTTGGTTTCTATTGTTGGCTAAGTTAAATCGTCTACTGGCAAGCCTCACACTCGGGGTCGAGGATGCTACAGGCCTTGGGCGCGACCGGCTTTGCCTCGCGGTCCACCGCAATGCCCGCCGAAGCGGACTGACTTTTCATCCACTTGGGCTGCACGCCGAACTTGTTGACATCCAGCGTGGACTTCTCAATCTGCGTGGCGGCCAGCGTGCGCAGGTAATAGGTCGTCTTCAAACCGGCTTCCCAAGCGAAGAAGTACATGTCGCTCAACATCGGCCCGGTCTTCTGGCCCTCCGGCACATTGCTGATGTCAAAGTACAGGTTTAGCGACTGCCCCATGTCGATCCACTTCTGCCGTCGCGCCGCGCAGGCGATCAACCACTTGGAATCGATCTCGAAGGCTGTCTGGAAAATTTCCTTCAGGTCATCCGGGATGCGGTCAATGGGCATCACGGAACCGTCGTGGTACTTGAGGCTGTTGACCATGTCCTCGTCCCACAACTCGCGTTCCTTGAGCTGCTCCACGAGGTACTCATTCACCACCACGAAATCGCCGGAGAGGTTGGACTTCGCATAAAGGTTCTTGTACGTGGGTTCGATGGACTGGCTGACACCGGTGATGTTCGCAATGGTCGCCGTCGGCGCGATGGCCATGGTGTTGCTGTTGCGGATGCCGTGTTTTTTCAGGGCAGCCCGGACGAGCTCCCAGTCAAGCTTGGTGCTGCGATCAATGGTCAGGTGGCCACCGCGTTCCTGCTCCAGGATATCCAGCGAATCGATGGGCAGCAGACCACGGTCCCATTTGCTGCCGGGATAACTCTCGTAGGTTCCGCGCTCAGCTGCCAACTCGGTGGAGGCAAGGATGGCATAATAGGACACCATCTCCATGCTGCGGTCGGCAAATTCCACTGCCTCTTGGCTGGAGTAGGGCACGCGCAGCTTGTTGAGCGCATCCTGAAAGGCCATCACGCCCATGCCCACGGGGCGGTGGCGCATGTTTGCGTTGCGCGCCTCGGGAGTGGGGTAGTAGTTGATGTCGATCACGTTGTCCAACATGCGGATGGCCGTGCGCACGGTCTTGGCCACGAGCGGCTCATCCAGTTCTCCCTCCTTCAGGTGTGCCACGAGGTTTACCGAACCCAAATTGCACACCGCCGTCTCCTCGGCCGAGGTGTTTAACAGGATTTCCGTGCAGAGATTGGAGCTGTGCACCACACCCTTGTGACCCTGCGGCGAGCGCAAATTGGAGGGATCCTTGAAAGTGATCCACGGGTGGCCCGTCTCGAAGAGCATCATCAGCATGTTGCGCCACAAATCCTGTGCCTCCACTTGCTTGTAGAGCTTGATCTCCCCTGTCGCGGCCATTGCCTCGTACTCCTCGTAGCGCTTCTCAAACGCCGCGCCATACAGGTCGTGCAAGTCCGGCACATCACTCGGGCTGAAGAGTGTCCACTTGCCCTGCTCCTTCACGCGCTTCATGAACAGGTCCGGGATCCAGTTGGCCGTGTTCATGTCGTGCGTGCGCCGGCGGTCGTCACCGGTGTTGCGGCGCAGATCGAGAAAATCCTCGATGTCTAGGTGCCATGTCTCGAGATACGCACACATCGCACCCTTGCGCTTGCCGCCCTGGTTCACCGCCACCGCAGTGTCGTTGGCGACTTTCAAAAACGGTATCACGCCCTGGCTCTCGCCGTTGGTGCCCTTGATATGCGAGCCCGTGGCGCGGATATTCGTCCAATCATTGCCCAGTCCGCCGGCCCATTTGGAAAGCTTGGCGTCGTCGCTTACCACCTTGAAGATATGGTCGAGGTCATCTTCGATCGTGCTGAGGTAACACGAGGACAACTGCGGGTGCAGCGTACCGGCATTGAACAGCGTGGGCGTGGACGACATGAACCGGAATGAGCTGAGCGTGTCGTAAAACTCAATCGCCCGCGCCTCGCGGTTTTCCTCGTTCACCGCCAGGCCCATCGCCACGCGCATGAAAAAATACTGCGGCGTCTCAATGCGCTCGCCCTGCACGTGAATCAGGTAACGATCGTACACGGTTTGCAGGCCCATGTACGTAAACTGCCGATCGCGCTCCAAGTCCAATGCCGCTGCGATCTTGTCCAAGTCAAACTTCAGCAATTCCGACGACAACCGTTCTGCCGCCACGCCCTTTTGCAGGTAATCCCGGAAATGCGCACGGTGCATCTTGGGTAGTTCCGCAGCTCCTTCAAAGTCTGGCAGCACCTCGCCGTAAACCTGATCCAGCAACATACGCGCGGCCACATACGTGTATGCCGGCTCCTTCTCGATGCGTTCACGGGCGGACATCACCAGCGCCTTGTCAATCTCCGCGGTCTGCACGCCGTCGTACAGGTTGCGCATCGTCTCCTCGTGCAACTCACCGGCCTCGCAACGATCCTCCAGCCCCCGCACCGCCCCATTCACGCGCTGCCGGATGCGCTGCGCATCAAGCATCTCGCGCGAACCATCGGGCAACTCCACGAACATCTGTTCCTGCTGCCCACCATCCACCGTGCGCTCGCCGCGAATGGCCCGCGACTTCCGGCGGTTCTCGCGATAAAGAATGTACAACTTCGCCACCCCACCGTGGCCGTCCATCAACTGGTCCTCCACCACGTCCTGAATGCGCTCAATCTCCAACGCCTCCGTGGTGTCCCCATTTACCGCCTGCCGCAGGCACTGGCTCACCACCTCGTCGGTGATGCGATGCACCTCCCCCTGCAAATCGTCCTCAAGCTTCCCATCCTCGGCAATGCCTTGATGTGCCTTGAACGCCGCCTCAACCGCCAGGCAAATCCGCGTTTCATCAAATGGCGCCACCCGCCCGTCGCGCTTGCGTACTGTGAATTCCTTGCCCTCGAGCGGATCAATGGAGGCCATCCGCAACTGGCCATCGAGTTGTTCGCTAATCATCTGCTGTGCATCCCTTTCACGGCCGCCACACCACGTTACATCCGGGGAGGGACCGGCACTCTCGCGCCGATCACAGGTTGGGCTCCCTCATCAAGCAGCCGCCTTGGCAAGGCTGCCACCGCCCAAGCATCTGCTTGGGACTTTTTCCCGACCAACATCAGGTCCGCCAAACACAAGGAAGAGAGAAGAAACCGAACCCCACGCCAAATCCGCCTGATTCACCGCGAAAACACAAAATTTCGGCAAAAAACCCATCAAAACCCTTGGCAAACTTTGAACTTATTCACAAACTTCCCGCCGATTGCAAACTGGGTATTGCCCAGTTTTTCCACAACCTGTAGTGGGTGCCAGTTGCTCACTGCGCGATATATTGTGGTATATGGAAAAAGAGTCAACTCTTTTTGGAGATTTTGTGAATAAAATTGCGGAGCATGGGCGCGAACCTCGAAAAACCCCCGAAGAATCGTCATTTTTGCGTATCAAAACAAATTCACAAATCGCTATTCACCTGGGGTGTGAACGGAAAACTGAAATATCCTGCAAGACACGAAATTCCCTTTGAATTATCCACAAATCCAATTTTTCCCACAGAAAAACTTAAATTTAAAGATGCCTCCGCGGGTTTTTCGGGTTAGAGTGCCAGCAAGCTGGATAGATTTCCCAAGTCCACATTTCCCCCGGACAAAATGATCCCCACACGGCGGCCCACAAAACGGTTATCCTTCAATACGGCCGCCACGGCTACTGCGCTGCTGGGTTCAACGACAATTTTCATTCGCTCCCAGACCAGCCGCAAAGCCGCCACAATTTCGGCTTCACTCACCGTCACCACATCCGCCACATGTTTCTGAATTGCCGCAAAAGTCAACGGCCCCAGTGAAGTCAGTAAACCATCCGCTATGGTGTTGGGATGCGAAGGCTCAATTTGGCCGGAGCGGAACGACCGCGCCGCGTCATCCGCCTGTTCCGGCTCCGCCGCAAACACCTCCACGCCTCCCGCCACAATTCCGGTTCCACTAACCAATCCGCCGCCTCCCACGGGTGCCACCACCGCGGATAGTCCCTCCACTTCATCCAGCAACTCGAGCGCGGCCGTTCCTTGGCCGGCGATGATGTGCGGATGATTGAAAGGCGGCACAAACACCGCCTGCGTTTCCGCCACCAATTGATCCAGCGCCGTCTCACGCGCCTCCAGCGTGGGGGCGCATTCCACAACCCTACCGCCATAATGCACCACCGCCGCACGCTTCACGGCCGCTGCGTTGGCAGGCATCACCACATGAGCCGTGATTCCCCGTGCCTGCGCCGCTGCCGCCAACGCGGCGCCGTGATTGCCCGACGAATGTGTCGCCACCGCCTTCACATCATCCGCCAGCAACGCCAGCGCATGGGTTGCTCCGCGAAATTTAAACGCCCCCGTTGTTTGGAAATTCTCGCACTTGAAGAAAAGCGAAGCCCCCGCCAACTCATCCAATGCCCCGCACGTCAGGACTGGCGTTCGGCGCACAAGCCCCGCTAGGCGCACTGCCGCCGCCTCAACATCCTCACGATCAGGCAAAACCAAACCATCGGTCATGCCTCTGCTTACAACGCAGACGGCGTAATGGCTATCCCATAACCTGCCTTCAAAACTTGCCGCTACACCGCACCTTCCGCATCCTCCCGCCATGAATTTCACTGCTGATGACATGGGTAGCATTCGATCCCGGTTCCCCGCGTTGGCCCGGCAAGTTGGTGGCCGGCCAGCGGCATTTCTGGATGGCGCTGCGGGAAGTCAAGTGCCACAGACTGTCATCGATGCCATTGGCGATTACTTGGCCCATCGCAACGCCAATCATTGCGGCGAGTTTGCCACCAGCCGTGAAAGCGATGCCATGCTGGAGGAGGCTCACCAAGCTGCCGCGGATTTCCTTGGTGTGGACGATTCGGCCACGGTCGCGTTTGGTGCCAACATGACCAGCCTCACTTTCGCCCTAAGCCGCGCCTTGGCGCAAACATGGACACCGGGTGATGAAATCCTCCTCACCCGTCTCGATCACGACGGCAACTTCACCCCATGGCAACTCGCTGCACGGGATGCGGGGGCCGTGGTTCGCGAGGCGGCCATCCACGCCACCGATTGCACCCTCGACCTGGACGATTTCAAGGACAAGCTTAACGGCAAGACCCGTCTGGTGGCTTTTGCCGCCGCCTCAAATTTCTCCGGCACGATCAATCCCATCAGCGACCTCTGCGCCATGGCTCATTCCGCTGGCGCGCAGGTCTTTATTGATGCCGTCCACTACGCTCCTCATCGCCGTATCGATGTCGACGCATGGCAATGTGATTTCCTGACGTGTTCCGCCTATAAGTTTTTTGGGCCACACGTGGGCCTGCTTTGGGGCCGACGCGAGTTCATGGAAAACCTCGCTCCCTACAAACTTCGGGTGGCGCCAAACTCCCTTCCCGGCCGTTGGATGACAGGCACGCAAAACCATGAGTGCATTGCAGGCACGTTGGCTGCCATCGATTATCTTGCCAGCTTGGGTGACAGCCCCAGCCGCCGCGAGGCGCTGGATGAAGCCTTCGAAAAAATCACCGCACACGAGAATGAACTAACCACTCGCGCCCTCCGCCGACTGCGCTCTATCGACGGCCTCGAGGTTTTTGGCATTACCGATGAAACACGGCGGCACGAACGAGTATCCACATTTTCACTTCGTCACCCTGCCTGTCCCCCTCGCGAAATGGCCCACCACCTTGGCGATGCCGGAATCTTTGTCTGGCATGGCAACTACTATGCCCTTCCCTTGACTGAGGCTTTGGGTATTGAGCCCGAGGGAGCAATACGCGCCGGATTTCTCCACTACAACACGCTGGAGGAAGTCGACCGGCTGGTCGACGAACTGGAGACCATTTGCCTTCGTTCCTGACTGCTGCACACCGGCTCCGGAGATTTCGGCTTTCGACTTTTTGGATTTCCCCTTTCAATCCACCCATGAACGATCTGCGCGCCGCCAGTGTTCAGTTTCAACACGCACCCGGTGACAAGCCAGCCAACCTGACCATCATCCGCGACTACGCCAGCCGAGCCGCCGCCAAGGGCGCGCAACTCGTCGTTTTTCCCGAGATGTGCATTACCGGTTACTGGCACTTGCGCGATTTGCCCAAGGAGGAAATCGAAGAACTCGCTGAACCCATTCCCGATGGTGAATCAGCCCGGGAACTCGTCCATCTGGCTCGCGAACACAACCTCACTATCGGTGCCGGTCTGATCGAGCGTGGTCCAGATAGCCGCCTGTTCAACACTTATCTCGTTGCCATGCCCGATGGACGCACTGCGCGTCACCGCAAGCTGCATACATTCATCAATCCGCACATGGACAGCGGCGATGAATTTACCATTTTCACCCTGCCCGACGGCACACGCGCCGGCATCCTGATTTGTTACGACTGTAACTTGGGCGAAAATGTTCGCATCACGGCGCTGAAAGGCGCTGAGATTCTTCTGGCCCCCCACCAAACCGGGGGCTGCGATACCCCCAGCCCCCGCTGCATGGGCGCCATCGATCCCGCGTTATGGGAAAATCGAGCGACCAACCCCGCAGCCATCGAGGCGGAATTCCGCGGCTCCAAGGGGCGCGAATGGATCATGAAATGGCTGCCCGCACGCGCCCATGATAACGGCCTGTTCATCATTTACAGCAACGGCGTTGGGCGCGATGACAACGAAGTGCGCACCGGCAACAGCATGATCCTCGACTGTTATGGCGATGTCCTTGCCGAGACCAGCCACCCCGGCGACGCCATGATCCTTGCCAACCTCAAGGCAGCAGATCGCCACATGTGCACCGGCGTGCGGTGGATTCGCAGCCGCCGCCCCGATTTATACGAGCCCCTTTCCACCCCCACCGGCAACGAGCAGGACATCCGCACTGTTCGGTTCACCCGCGACCCCTTACAGGAACCAACCACCAACGAATAACAAAACGAATGGCACAACCCACTCCTAGGCCCCTCGATCCAACGGAAATTCCCGACCGCGCCAAGGCCGTCATGGCCGAGGCCAAGTTTCCCCAGCTCGCCTCCCTTGATGGCGACCAGCCACGCCTCCGGCCGGTCTCGCCCGTACGGGTCGATGGATTCACTGTCTACGTCGCCAACCTGCGTTTTTATAACAAGACCCGGGAAATCGAGGCCAACCCAAAGGTTGAGCTCTGTTACATGGACAGCCAGCACGATCAGGTTCGCATTACCGGTACCGCCGAGCCGCTCACGGACCGGCCGCTTCTCGAGTCAATCTGGAAGGACAATCCTCTCCTGAAGCATTACCTGAAATCCATCGACAACCCCGACCTCATCATCTACCGCATCACCCCCATTCGAGTCCGGTACATGCAGGAATGGGCCTTGGAATACCACGAAGTACCGCTTGAATCCTCGTGATTCTAGCCATTTTTAACGCAAAAGTTTTTCCTCTGTACTCGTGACAGCCAACCGACCAATTACGGGTTGGTCGCCGATTCCTCCACAACCCGCGGCTCACGCTTGCGCTTGGCAGCTTGGATGCGCTTGAGGAACGCGGCCGCGTCAAAGGGGTCTTCTTTGCTGTAGGGTTTCATGGCTGGGAATTTGAATTCGTCTACCGGCAATTCCGTGTTTCGCACTCGCATGGGAAACAGCCCTCCCAGTACGCGCCGCTCAGAGTCGAACCACTGGGTGATGATTTTGTCTTCCGCGATTTGCACCACAGTTTCGTCACCCAGAAATATTTCATCCCATGGCAAAATTTTGTCCCCCTCCGTCAGGTCGCAAAATATGAATCTTCCGGCGCGTACCTTCCAGAAGCCATGAGCGGCCTTCAATTCTCCTTCATCGTCTTCCCCCGATATGAACACGATAGTACCCGTGTGATCCGGGCGTCGAATCATTTCCCATTCGCCTGGGTCGTCCGGATCGTTGTTGCTGCCTTTCCAGCGGCCCACCAGCTTCTTCTCTTCATCCGTCAGGAGGCCCGTGAAATATCCGGGCAAATCAGCAAAGTCATCAATCGACGCCCGCCGAATCTGATCCAGAATCAATTCCTCCCGTTTCCCATTCGGCTGATTGAAACGACGCATGAACAGCCGCTGAAACTGTTTCACCCTCACCTCCGTGTTGGTGATCATCTCCCCTTCCTCCTCGCCTTCCGAAACGGTGACTAGTTTGTCTGGGCCCGCAAATTTCACATCTTCCTCGACCACCCATAGATCTTCAGCGGAGATGCGATGTTTGACATCAATGGGCCAAGCCTCGTCTTGTTCCATTTCACTATCCGTCAAATCGGCAAAGCGATACTTGCCGCCCTTCACTTGCCATAAGCCATGGCCAAAAAACTTCCGCCGTTCCCCTTCCTCAATCCATGTCATGTCGAGCGTATAAGTGTGGTTGGCCCGCCTTAATATCTCCCATTTGAACTGGCCCGCCTTATCTGTATTTGTTCCACTCCAATATCCCACCAACGTTTTTTCCTTCTCCAACAGGGGGCCGCCGAAGGTGTAAACCTTGTCTTCGGACTTGATCTTCACCGTCCAAGGCGCCGATGCCACACCATTCCCCGCCAACAAGAGAACGCCCGCCAGCATGCCTTTCAATATCTTCATAAGGAATTATCATGCTAAACCCCCACGGGACTGTCCATCGAAAGCTTTTGCCTTGGTGCGTCCGCCGTTATGCTGGGCGCGTGAGCGACATTGCCTCCAACGTGGAAGCCGTGCGAGGTCGTATCGGAGCCGCCTGCGAGCGGGTGGGGCGAAACTCCGCCGAGGTGCAACTGGTGGCCGTGGGGAAAAAATTCACGGCGGACATCATCCGCGACGCGGCGGAAGCGGGGTTGACTGTTTTCGGGGAAAACCGTGTGCAGGAGGCGCGGGTCAAGATTCCCGAATGTCCCGGCCACTTGCGCTGGCATTTCATTGGCAACCTGCAAACCAACAAGTGTCGCGAGGCAGTGGATCTGTTTGAGATGCTGCACGCGGTGGACAGCGCGCGGTTGGCCGCCGAGTTGAACAAGCGCTGCGAACAGGCTGCCAAGGTGATGCCCGTCCTACTGGAGGTGAATGTTTCCGGTGAAGGCAGCAAGCACGGCTTGGCGCCGGCGGAAGCCGCCGCGCTGGTCGATGCGTTTGCCGATTGGCCGCAACTAGAGCTGCATGGCTTGATGACCATGGCACCCTACACACGCGAACCGGAAAGCACGCGGCCGTTCTTTAAACGACTGGCAAAGGTAAGAACCACCTGCGAGGACCGGCTGGGTGCGCCGCTGCCGGAGTTATCCATGGGGATGAGCGGCGATTTTGAGGTGGCCATTGAGGAAGGGGCCACCTTGGTCCGCTTGGGCACGGTCTTATTCGGACCTCGAACCGGTACGCGACTTTAGGGGTCAGTTCTTCGCGCGCTTGAAGGTATATTTTTCACCTTCAAGCTCGTAAACCAACCGAGTTCCGTTGAGCGCATAAGTGCCCTCGTCGATATCCTCCGCCTCTCCCTTTGGACCCTTGCTGGTGAGGGTCAATTTGGTGGCGTTGGCTTTCCAAGTCACGGGATGGTCGGCATGCGCTGATCCCTCGGCAATGCGAACAGCACCCGTGCCGTCCTCGGCCAAGATGATCGTGAAAACAAAGTCGCCTTCCTCATATTCCCAGTTCCCGATGAGTTCGGGATCCGCAATATTCGACGGCGGTGGAGTCCCTTTCGTGGGGATGGTCTTTAAGGGAGCCGGCCGAGTGGCTATTGTTTTCAATGGGCCCGACTTCGTTTCAACGACAGGCTCGGCCGACTTGGGCGCTGGCTGAGGTTCGTCGTTTCGTTTAGGCACAGAAATACCCCCGCCGTGGGCTTCCCCGTCGGCGGGGGGTGAATTCTTGGCAGATGCGCCCTGAGCGGGCTCATCGTCCTTCTTGCCACACCCCAAAACCAAGAGCGTGGTGATTAGCGCCAGCACTGTTCTCCTCATGGGCAAGTCTTTGCCCAACCGGCTGCATGACGCAATCTTTTTGGGCTCGGTCTAGTTGCCGCCGTCACCGCCGCCGTCACCGCCGCCGTCACCGCCGCCGTC